>Ga0070726_10001298_pt1 | contig 25703 bp, 15 predicted proteins | sample tdAd471_FD_67275 | JGI IMG/M metagenome (GOLD analysis project Ga0070726, IMG submission 67275) | Marine sediment microbial communities from the Atlantic coast under amendment with organic carbon and nitrate - tdAd47.1 | ecosystem: Environmental > Aquatic > Marine > Coastal > Sediment | place...
CTGCGTTGCGAAGAGATCAGCGAAACCGAGCTGCTCGGAAAACTGTCGGAAGTTCGAGCAGCAGCCCATGCTGACGTGCTGGCAGTTGTCGATCGCGTCGCCGGATTCTCGATCCGCAAACGAACTCGCCCGACCGCCCAGCCGCGGTCGGGACTCAAGCAACGTCACTCGAAAGCCTCGTCGTCCGAGCGCCGTCGCCGCCGCCAGCCCCGCCAACCCGCCACCGACGACCACGACGTGGCGGCTTTCGGAGATGGGCTCTGAAGTGGTCATCGACAGGAAACTCTGGCTTCGGAAACAGCGAATCACGAGAGGTTTTGAGTGGCCAACGAATCTCGCAAATGCGACGACTGAAAGATCAGATTGCGAATTCGTGACATTCGCGCGATTCGTTGGCCACTCAGAAGGGAGGGAGTATAGCGGTCGGCAGAAAAGCGAGCGGCACAGGAAGGACTCGCTACTTCGTGCTTTGCCGGACGGCTTCCAGCAGGGGACGGAACCAGGAATCGAAGCGGGTCATCATACCGCCTGCGATCGCGAGTTTGATTGGAAACGTGTTCTCGTCACCGGGCAACGTCCACTGGCCGCCACTCATGTCGCACTCACTGACGACCAGCCCGTCGCCCTTCATTGCGGAGAGATCATTGAAGGGAGAAGTTGCGACGGCCTGAGGAAGAGATTCGGCAACCAGCAGCAGTCGTCTGTCGGTGCCGATCAGCCAGAGCTTGCTGTCATCGGTGAGTTTCAACGCCGATGCCTGGCCTGGCAGGAGCCGAGGTTCGGCAGCGACGTTCGTGATCCGAACTTCCGGATAGGCAAAGCGGGGGGCCTCGCCTGGCAGCAGTTCGGCCAGCAGAACGCGCGTCGCCGACGCACTGACCTTTCTGGTTGGCGCGTGGTCCGGAAGCAGGTCGTGGGCGAACTCGGAATACTCCGCGTCGATCTGTTTGCGTGACTTTGCCGCGTCGCGTCCGAGCCAGACAGCGGTTTCGAGGACCAGGTCGTCGGGCTGAACATCGAAGGGTTCGCTGCGGACGGCCAGGCGGATCAGATCGGCCAGGTAGGCGTCGAGCAGTTCGCTGCCAGGGTCGATATCCGCTCCCTCAAAGAACTGCGGCGGAGCTTCAGCGGCAGTTCGCAATGCGACGCTGACCGTACTGCTGCCGGCGACCTTCGACGTTTCAGGGGCCAGTTTTTCGGCAGAGAGATCCGACAACTCGCGACCCTTGACTGCCGTCGCGAAGGCGATGAGTGACGTAATTGCCGCCGTCGCTTCCCGACTGGCTGAAGTGGTTGATGCCGGGCTGCCAATCGTTGGAGCCTCGATTCGTAACCTCAGACCGAGACGCGTCTCGACACCGGTTTGCCATTCGGTAACGGCCTGCTCCGTTTTGCCATGCACAAAGTTCCGGAAGAACGATTCGAGTTTCCGGGCGATCTCCTGTCGGACGTCGGGCGGTAGAAACTCGTGTGTTGCGCGGGGCGGAGCGGCCGACCGGTGCGTCGACAGGCAGCGATACAGGAACACGCGGTCGTATTCGTTGCGAAACGTCAGCCCGCCAATCTCTCGCAATGCGTGGGCCAGATTCTGCCGCGAGACCGGGAAGCGGCTCATCAGATCAGCCAGTTCGCTGCCGTAGATCCAGTTGGGATCGCGATGCCGGAAATCGCCGCCGTAGATCCCGGCGACCTCAAAGCCAACGACACGGACGAGGTCGCCGAGCAATGCGACGGCCTGCTGATCAACGAATTTCTGCCCGGCGGCTCTGACCCCGCGCCGGCCAAGTTCGCCCAGAGCCCATGTGATTCCGAGCGTCAGCGGGTTGGCCCCCATCGCCAGCCGCCCGGCGTACAGGGCTCTTGATGCGTAGCCGAGGTACGGCTCGGCGGCCGAGTACACATCGTACGCCTTGACCGCCTTCCGAACGTACTCGTGCAGCGTCGAGAAGTTTTCTTCATGCAGGTCGAGCGGCAACCGCTCCAGAACAACCAGCAGATGCAGGCAAACCCGGCTGCCCGCTCGCAGCAGCTTCTCGACGCTCGTTTCCAGTAATGGGTTGTCGCAGTTCGGCTGATAGATCCGGGCGACGCGTTGCACGAGATCCAGCGTGTCGTTGCGGATCGCGTCAATCTTGAGCTGCCCATCCTCGCGGTACCGCCCGTCGCGAATCCGTCCGTAGACGAACTTCGCTTCGGTTTCGAGGAGTTCAATGACGCGGCGGTCTTTGATCTCAAGTTCCGGGCCGACGAATGGATGGGCCGAGGCGGTGTCTTCGAGCCCTTCGTCCGGCTGCGGGTACTCAAGCCACTCCTGAAAGGCGATCAGCCGGTTGGCGAGCTGCGACTCGCGTTCGTCAAGCTGGCCTGCCCGGCGTTCGAGTTGAATCTCGAGTTCCTGTCGAAGCTGCTGCAGCGAGTTTCGCTCGGCTTCAAGATCGGCCAGAGCCGCCTGCAGTGTTTCGCCGTCCTTGCCCGGCAGTTGCGTCGAGGCTGCGGTCTTTGTGAAGGCCAGAACGAACCCGGCTCCGGCGATCAGCAGGCACCCGATTGTGATTCCCGTTGCCGTTGTCAGTTCGCCCGACAGGAAGAGTGAACCGAGTGCGGCGGCGATCCCGATGCCGCACAGAACGCTGCCCGTCTGTCGTTGTGTACCCGCCATGCCCGATGACTCCCCGCCAAAGAAAAACCCCGCTCGAAAGCGGGGTCAGGATACGTCAGGAGTCCGGCTCGGATCAGCCTCTGTGGTGTTCCAGTTCTGTGGCTTTCCGGTTCTGTGCCGGGATGCGCAATGCAGGCGTCAGGCGGCTTCGCGATCGGTCAGCTCACTGATCCGGTTGCGGAACTTCACGGGCAGGTGATCTTCGGAATGATCGCTGAGATGGTAGCGCATCACGTACGCATCTTCCGTCGTGTCGTCGTAATGGCTGCGCAGAATGTTGACCGCGCGGAAGCCGTGTGCCCGGAAGAAGAGTTGCGCTGGAACGTTCGTTTCACGAACTTCGAGCACAATCTCGTGACGGCGCTGTTGAGAAAGCTTGTCGATCAGCTTCTGCACCATCTGAGCGCCGACCTGGTTGCGTCGGGCGCTGGCGGAGACTGCAAAGTTCAGGATGTTGAGCCGCGATTTATGCAGCTCGTAAATCATGAAGCCGACGATCTCCTGATCGTGCTCGGCAACCATCCCGATGCAGTTGCGCTGTCGCAGACAACTGAGGAAATCTTCTTCGGTCCAGGCGAACTCGAAACTCTCGTTTTCGATGCTCAGGACATCTGCCATGTCTCGACGGATCAGCCAGCGAATCTGGACAGCAAGGCCAGGCTGTTCCTGTTGCCGAACGGTCATCATGGCCTCCTTGCCATTTGACTTTTGACTCCGGGGAACCTCGAAGGGCGGGAAACGTATCAAAGCGGTGCCGACGATGTATAGACCTTTTCCGACCGAAAAAACAGGCACCGCGGAATCGTCAGACGACGCTTCACAGCTTGTCTGCGAGCAGACGATCGCCATGCCGAAACATGCCGCCTATGTGTTGTTGTCGTCGGACTCTCTGGGCGGTGTCTCACGGGAAGAGTTCGTCGAAGGCCCATGCGTTGGCAGGTCGCTCAGTGACGTGTGGTCGAAATAAATGTCGAACGCCAGCCACATCGCGCGGGCGTATCGGAAGAAGACCAGCGGAAAAATGATGATGTAGGCGGTGAGCGGCGGCAGCACGTACTTGTTGGGATAGCCGAGCACGTACCGCAGCAGCAGGTACGCGAACATCATGCTCATCGCCGTCCAGCCGTAATTGATGTACGACGACCCGAGGAAGTAGCCCGGCTCGCGTTCGTACTGCAGGCCGCAGTGCTTGCAGCGTTCGTTCATTGTGAACCAGCCGGCGAACAGTTTGCCCTCACCGCACCGCGGACAACGCAGCTTCAGAGCCCGTTTGTAAGAGACGTTGAACGGAGTGCGGGCCACGAGAGTCAGTCCAGGCTGGTGAGCGGTTTCAGATTTCCAATCAGCGAATCTCGGATCGGAGATTCGCGGACCAGGAAAACAGCAGGCAATTAAGAAGAGAACTACTCGGCGGAATCGACAGGCACACTGGCAAGCGGCAATTGAATTGATACCGGTAGTGGACGAGGTCACGAGTCCCGACTGCTCAGGACTCGTGACCTCGTCCACTAAGGCAGAAATCTCTTCGTCTGCCGCTCGTCACAGACAGAAACCCATGGCCTGACGGCACACGGCTCGCCTGGTCTGTCCCGTCACCCGGTCGTCTGTCAGCGACCGGGCGACCGGCTGGGGGGTCAGCCGTTGCGTCGCGCGATGGCTTCCTGCATCGCCTGGCCCATGTCGGCCGGACTTTTCGCGACGACGACGCCTGCGGCTTCCAGAGCTTCCATCTTTTCGGCCGCTGTGCCGCTGCCACCAGAGATGATCGCGCCGGCGTGGCCCATGCGTTTTCCCGGAGGCGCGGTCTGGCCGGCGATGAATCCGGCGACCGGCTTCGTCACGTGCTCCTTGATGTACTCGGCGGCCAGTACTTCGGCGTTCCCACCGATTTCGCCGATCATCATGATGGCGTCGGTGCCGGGATCGTTCTCGAAGAGTTCGAGCAGATCGATGAACGTCGTGCCGATGATCGGGTCGCCGCCGATGCCAACCGCCGTCGATTGGCCGAGTCCCAGGTTGCCGAGCTGCCAGGCGGCTTCATACGTCAGCGTGCCGCTCTTGCTGATCAGACCGACGCCGCCGGGCTTGTGAATATATCCCGGCATGATGCCGATCTTCGCGATGCCCGGCGTGATGATGCCGGGGCAGTTCGGGCCGATCAGCCGCGAGTTCGAGCCCTTCAGGTAAGCCTCGACGCGGACCATGTCGAGCGTCGGGATACCTTCAGTGATTGCAACGATCAGCTCGATACCGGCGTCGATACATTCGATGATCGCGTCCCCGCAGAACGGAGGTGGCACGAAGACCATTGACGTGTTGGCGCCGACTTTCTCGACCGCTTCGGCGACCGAGTTGAAGACGGGAAAGCCATCGACTTCCTGTCCCCCTTTGCCGGGAGTGACGCCGCCGACGAAGACGTCGACGTCCGGCTGACACTCCTTCGCGTACTCGCGCGACTTCTGTGAGTGGAAGAGCCCGGTCTTGCCGGTAATCCCCTGCGTGATCACACGCGTCTTTTCAGTAACCAGAATGCTCATCGTTCACCAATCTCTGTCTTGTTGTTCGTAGCCGCGTTCGCCAGAACGCGGGCCGCCCGGGCTTTGAGTCCACCGTCTGGCGACGGTAGCGACTGGTGCCGGCCGCAATGACGCCGGCTCTGGTGTGCTTAAGCGCTGATCGAACCGACGACTTTCTTTGCGGCGTCGGTCAGGTCGGTCGCGGGGATGATGTCCTTGCCGCTGGCGGCGAGCATCTCGCGCGCCCTCTCGACATTCGTCCCTTCGAGACGCACAACCAGCGGGACGGTGAAGCCGACCTGGTCGTACGCGGCCAGCAGAGCTTCGACGATGACGTCGCACTTCATGATGCCGCCGAAAATGTTGACCAGCACGGCCTTGACGTTGTCGTCCGCGAGAATGATCCGGAACGCTTCGGTGACCTGCTCGACGTTCGCTCCGCCGCCGACGTCCAGAAAGTTGGCTGGTTCGCCGCCATGGTGCTTGATCAGGTCCATCGTGCTCATGGCGAGCCCGGCGCCGTTGACCAGGCAGCCGATGTTGCCGTCAAGCTTCACGTAGCTGAGCCCGGCGTCGCCAGCTCGGACTTCCGATTCGTCTTCCTCGGTCAGGTCCCGCAGTTCGAGCAACTCCTTGTGGCGGAACAGAGCGTTGTCGTCAAAGCCGACTTTCGCATCGAGCGCGACAAACTGACCATCGCCAGTGACGACCAGCGGGTTGATTTCGACCTGCGTGCAATCATTGTCGGTGAAGAATTGAACGAGCTTCGGCAGAAAGGCCTGGGCGCTCGCCAGAGCATTTGCGTCGAGCCCAAGCTGGTAGGCCAGTCGCCGAGCCTGAGCCGGCTGCAGTCCGTACCCGGCTTTGACGGCAGCCGTCAGGATCTTCTCGGGAGTCTCGTGGGCGACTTTTTCAATTTCAGTGCCGCCCTCGGACGACATCATCGCGACGACGCCACCGGCAGCTCGGTCGACGATCACGCCGAGATACAGCTCGCTGGCGATGTCGAGGCCTTCTTCGATCAGCAGCGTGTTGACCTGCTTGCCTTCTTCGCCGGTCTGGATTGTGACCAGCGTGCTGCCGAGCATGCGTTCGGCGTTCTCGCGGGCTTCGGCAGCCGAGCGGACAAGCACGACGCCAGCCTGCTCGGGATGTTCCTTGAAGCGGCCCTTGCCGCGACCGCCGGCGTGAATCTGTGACTTGACGACAGCGAGCGAACCGCCGAGCTGCTCGAACGCTGCCGCCGCCTCGTCGGGCGTCTTTGCGACAATGCCTTCCGGAACAGTTACCCCGGCAGCCTTCAGAAGTTGCTTGGCCTGATACTCGTGAATCTTCATGGACAAGGACCTGACTGGTTCAACGGAAAATCTGCAGAACTCAAGCTCCACAGCGGTCAGCGCGTCCGGATGATAGTGGCCGAAGTTGGAAGCGCGAATCGTGCAGCGTGGCGGCAGCGGGCTCGCCGAGCACGGGGTGAGAAGAGCGGATTCGGCAGCAGGAAGGCCGCTGTCGAGTTATAGAAATTCACGCAGAAAGTTCAGCGGTGGACTTGCCAGGTCAGTCCTGATCAGCCGCGCTGACCAGCAGCAGTTCGAGCAGCTGCGGGAGTGACCTCTGCAGTTCGTCCTTCGAGAACACGGCTCGAAGCCCCAGCGCACTGGAGCGTTCCGCAATCTCCGGCGGAACGTGAGACGACATCAGGACGACTGGAATGGAAGGGCGACTGCGTTCGATTTCCTCTGCCAGCCGGAGTCCATCGCAGACCGGCATCCGCAGATCCGTGATCACGAGATCCGGGCTCTCCCGACCAATCTGATCGAGTGCCTGTCTGCCGTTTTCGGCAGTGCAAATCTGGGTCACCGGGGCCAGACGCCGCAGCCGGCGGGCCAACAGCTCGCGCAACGACTGATCGTCATCGACAATGAGAACTCTCACGGCGGGGCATTACTGGGGAAGGAGTAAGGCCGAAAAGCCTGTCGTATCAAAGAAAGACCCGACTCAGTTGGGCCGAACTGAGCCGGGCTCCAAGAGTCGCCGATAGGGCTGCCGACGACTCATGGTCTCTCTTAAGACACACACCAGGAAACACACACGTTGCGGAGACTTTCTGGATCATCAGTTGGTCAGTGGAACCTGAGAAATCCCGCGGCCAACCGTGCCGCTGTTCGCTGTGGACCGCTGCGCCCCCGAATGAATCAGTTCACCGCGAAGGATTCGGATATCAGATGGAGCATCGAAGGCCAGGCGAACACGGCTCCCCGCGAAGCCCACAACCTTCAGAACGATGTCATCCCCAATCCGAATTTTCTCTCCCTGTTTTCTCGTCAGGACCAGCATCACGATCTCCTCCTGAACCTCGAATCCATTCTCGAATGGCTCCCAAACCATCCTCTCCCTGTCGCGAGGAACTCTATGGCGTGACACTCGGGCACACGATCGGGATTTCTGCTCGTCCTTCAACCGGGAAATCCCTTAGCCTTTTAGCGGGGAGCAGTCGCGACGGCTGGAAGACAGGCAGCATTCTCCCGGCTGTGCCGCAACAGGATTTTGCCATCTGTGTCAGTGTCCTGGTCGCAGTGTCCGGGAGTGTCTGCTGGAGACGAATGAGTCATGAACGACCGACGGGAGACCTCACGCTGGCTGCTGCTCTCCCTGGCTGCTGCGGCAAGCCTGCTGCTCCTGGTGATCGACCTGCAGATTGCCCAGGGCGTTGCATTCGGGGTGAGCTACGTCGTGATTCTGTTTGTCGTCGCGGGCACGCGTGTTCCGCGCGACCTGCTTCTCGCCGCGGTCGGTCTGTCCGCGCTGATCGGAATTGGCGGAGCGTTGTCCGCGGCGGGGATCGCCGGGATGGGCAGCGTGCTGGCCAATCGGATGCTTTCTGTGCTGGCCGTGTGCGTTGTCGCGTGGCTCCAGATTCGAAGTCAGAAGCTGCTGGTCCAGCTGCAGGATCATCAGAAGGAGATCGAGGCCGCGCTGCGGGACAGCACCGACCACGAACAGCGGTTTCGGCAGATTGTCGAGTCGGTCACCAATGGCATGGTCATGATCGACCGCATCGGTCGGATCGCTCTGGTGAATGCCGAAGCGGAACGGCAGTTTCAATATTCACGAGACGAGTTGATCGGCCAGCCCATTGAGGTCCTGCTGCCGGAACGGTACCGGGCGAACCATCCTGCTCAACGCGACGGCTTTTTTACCGCCCCGTCGGTCCGGGCGATGGGACGCGGCCGGGAGCTGTTTGCCCTGCGCCATGACGGGACGGAGTTTCCCGTTGAGATTGGCCTCAATCCGGTCCACATTCAGGACGAGCTGTTCGTGCTCAGTTCGATCGTTGACATCACCGAACGCCACGATGCGCAGTTGAAGATTGAGCAGATGAATTCCGAGCTGCTGACGAAGAACGAGGAGATGCAGCAGTTCGTCTATACGGTTTCCCATGACCTGAAGTCGCCACTGGTCACACTCAAGGGCTTTGCCGGCCTGATGCGCGAAGAACTTGCCGACGGGAATGCCGCCGAAGCACTGCACTGTGCGGAGCGGATCGAACGATCGTCCGAACGTATGGAGCAGCTGATTTCGGACGTACTGGAACTCAGTCGCGTCGGAATGGTGCGCGACGATCCCGAGCGGGTCGACGTCAGTCAGCTTGCCGCAGACGTGTGTTTCGATCTTCGCGAGCGATTGAACAGGATCGGAATGAGCGTCGAGATTCAGCCCGACATGCCGGCGCTCACGGCTGACCGGGTGAGGCTGGGACAGGTCTTCGAGAATCTTGTCGGCAATGCCGTTAAGTATGGATCGGAAAACGACTCGCCAACGCTGAGCGTTTCCGGTTCGCAGATCAATGGCGAACTCGTTTACCGCGTGACCGACAACGGGCGAGGAATCCCGGAGGAGTATCATCAGCGGATTCTCCGACCGTTCGAGCGACTGGACTCTGATGTCGAAGGGACCGGAATCGGGCTGGCGATTGTCACGAAGTTCGTTGCACTCAACGGCGGTCGCATCAGTATTGAATCGGAGTCCGGTTGCGGAACGTCGATCCTGATGCACTTTCCCGCGACTTTGCAGGCACCGCCAGTACCCTGAGCATTGCAGGCCGAGCATCGGGATATCCTGGTGATCATCGCCTGGCATTACTGGATCGAGCCAAGTTGTAGGGTGCGTGCAGCAAGCCTTTTCAGGGCGGTGCGTTACGTCGGCAACAACGACAATTCGTCTGCGGCACTCTGTATTGAGAGCAATCTGGCTTGCGCAACGCACCAGGACAGAAACGCCGACTCCACGCACCCTACGGGAATCATCCGCGATTGGTGGATCGAGCCAGTGTGACGATGGAGATACACTCCGCTCAGTTTCTCCACGGCGACCGAGGGTCGCACGAGCCCGCCGGAATCACTCTGCTGGAAAGTTGCTCTGCTTTCACCAGACTGCGTCGGAAAGAGCGGTGCCGAAAAGAGTCAGTGCCCAAGCGAGACAGTGCCGAAACCAGACTGCGTCCAGAACAGACTCTGCTGGCGATGACCGGGGCTGATTGTCGCTTCTGACGGGAAAGCGAACGGGGACATGGATCACAACGCGATTCAGTTTCTGCTGGTCGAGGATGACGACGATCACGCGATGCTGATCGAACGCTGCCTGGTACGATCAGAGACGCCGTGCGATGTGAAACGGGTCCGGGACGGCGTCGCGGCAATCGAGCTGCTGAACTCGATCGTCGACAACGCCGAGGCTCAGTTGCCGGGCGTCGTCATTCTTGACATCAAGCTGCCCCGGATGAGCGGTCTCGAAGTGCTTGAGCAGATTCGCCGTTCGGAGTCCCTGCGGAATCTGCCCGTCGTGATCCTCACAACGTCCGACGCAGACTGTGATCGGAACCGCGCTTACGAGTTGCAGGTCAACAGCTACCTGGTCAAGCCGCTGGAGTACTCGAAGTTCCGCGATTTACTATCGGTCTTCAGCAGATACTGGGGCTGCTGGAATCGCCCTCCGACAGATTAAGAGCGCCCAGTTATCGTGAAGCGAGAGCCGATTCGGCTGACCGATGCCGGACTGCAGTGATCGGTGTCGTACGTCGGAGAATCGATTCACCGCGAGGCGACGCGCCGATTCGTCGCTCCCATGGGGAATCCCTGACATCGTCGCTGGGGCAATCCCCGATAAGGTGATGCTCGTTTTTCCTGATGGGCAACCTTCTGCCGGATCTGTACGCTCGCGCGTCATTACGGGCTGCCAGATGAGGAGAGCCCGTTGATTGTGATTTCCAGGAGTCCGAGCGTGAATCAGGAGGAGCCGAGACCAGTGATCGATCCGGTTGCTGACGCTGTGTTCGAGTTTGCCAGCGGAACTTCGCAGGCTGCCGAGATGGCACGAACCGTGATCCGCCGGGATGAAGAAGGCGCGGCGGACATCCCGGCGGGCATCGCCAGCGTTTCGGGACGGTCAGTATGACGACGCACGACCAGTCGCTGCGGATCCTGCTGATCGAAGACGACCTCGACCACGCGGAGTTGATCCGTCACCAGTTGCGGCGCACGAACGAGGCGACCGGCTTCGATCTCGTACACATTGCCGATCTGAGCTTCGCTCTCGAACGCATTGCCGACGGATCGTTTGATGCCGTGCTGTGCGATCTGCGACTGCCCGGCAGCGAGCCGGTTGCGACGTTGAAAGCCGTACTCGCCGCCGCGCAGGAGACGCCGATCGTCGTTCTCTCTTCGCTGGAGCACATGGAGTTTGCCGCGCGGGCTGTCAAGCTCGGAGCCCAGGACTTTCTGGTGAAGTCCCAACTCTCCGGAGCGCTGCTCGTGCGGGTCATTCGCTATTCCATTGAGCGGAAGCGGACCGAGATGCGACTCAAGGCGCTCAACGAGTCGCTCGAACGGGAAGTCGAACGGCGTACGCAGTACGTCTGGCTGTTGCAGGACGTCGCGATGATTGCCAATGAAGCCCCCGATGTCCGGATCGCGTTTCAGGAAGCGCTCAACCGCATCTGCACTCAGATGGAATGGGAAATCGGCCAGGCCCTGATGCTGAAGGAACGCGGTGCCGCCCGATGCATCAATCTGGGTGTCTCATATTTTCAGAACCAGAAGAGCCTGCGCGGACTCGGCGAACCGCTGCTGACCTCGGACCTCGCCACACGTCACAAGCTGGTCAAGCGAATGCTGATCAGCGGCCGGCCGGAGTTTACCCGCAACCTGGCCAGCGACGATGACCTGCGCGTCATTCGCCGCTTCACGCGGGTCAATATTCGCAGCGCGTTCGCGTTTCCTGTGTTCGTACGCAATCGAATCGTCGCGCTGTTCGAGTTCTTTCTGACTGAGAACAAACGGCCCGATGACGCGTTGTTTGAAGTCATGGCCCGCATCGGCACTCAGATGGGCCGTGTCGTTGAACGGCGGGAACTCGAACACGCACTCGAAGAGCTGACCGTCGAAGAGCAGCGCCGAATCAACTCGGAACTGCACGACGGAATCGGCCATGAGTTATCCGGCCTGGCGTTTTACGCGAACAGCTTCGTGCTGAAACTGCAGGACGAAGAATCGCCGCATGTCGCCGACGCTCAGGAAATGCTGTCTGGAATCCGCAGCGCGATGAAAGAACTGCGTGCCGTTTTGAAGGGCCTGGCGGCGGCGGATATTGCCGAAGACGGCCTCCCGGCCGCGCTGTCAGAGATGGCCGCTCAGGTGGAAAAACGCGTTGGCCTGCGGTGTTCGGTGCAGACGTCACGGATCATCGAACTGCCCAATCGAACGATCGCGACGCAGCTTTACCGGATTGCTCAGGAAGCTGTGAACAATGCCGTGAAGCATGCCGGCGCGTCGCAGATCGAGATCAGCCTGCGGATCGATGATCGGCAGATCGTTCTGGAGATCCGCGACGATGGATGCGGGATCGACCTGCGGGATGAATCCGTGGATGGTCTGGGACTCGGAATCATGAAGCACCGAACCAGCCTCATCGGCGGAGCGGTGCTGATTGCGAAAGCTGACGGCGGAGGCACTGTTGTCTGCTGTCGGATCAGCGTGGACGATGATGACACCGGAATGCAGTCCGCATTCTGAATCGAGGGGACGACGGTCGAGCAGCGAGAGGTGCGTGATGATGAACAGTCAGGTGCGGGTACTGGTCATCGACGATCATCCGCTGATCAGGCGGGGGCTCGTTGACCTCATTTCCCGTGAATCGGATATGCAGGTCGTCGGTGAGGCGGAAGGGCTGGAAGAAGCGTTTCGTATTTTCAACGAGCAGCGGCCAACGTTCGCCATCGTCGATATCACGCTGAAAGACGGAAACGGTCTGGAGTTCATCAAGGAGATCAAGGCCCGCTGCCCTGAAGTGCGGATGCTTGTCTCGTCAATGCAGGATGAAACGCTCTATGCTGAACGTTGCCTGCGCGCCGGAGCACGCGGCTATATCAACAAAGAAGAAGCGGCCGAGAAAGTCGTCGACGCGATTCGCGAGATTATGGCCGGGAAGCTCTTTCTCAGTAACGAACTGCTCGACCAGGTGCTGTATCGCATGGTCGGCGGCGAAGACGGTGCCAGTCGTCCAGCCATTGATTCACTGACCGATCGCGAACTGGAAGTCTTCGAACTGATCGGCGACGGCCTGACAACCCGGCAGATCGCCGAACGCCTGGACCTCAGTCACAAGACGATCGAGACCTACAAAGAGAACATCAAACGCAAGCTGAACCTCAAGAACGCAACCGAGCTGAACCGGTATGCCGTGCAGTGGAAACTGGAAAACCAGTAGTGGCAGACACCGGCCTCAAACCCGCGTGTCGAAGAGCAGGTTGACTTCTCACTGACTTTGCGAGGACCGGCGTATCTGCCCATTTGTAGCTGTCCATTTCGCGTTGGTCGGCGCGCAGTGGTGCGTGGGTGCGGTGAAGGGGACGCAACGGGAGCTGGGCGTCGGGCGGGAGCGTCAGGCGACCGGGAGCAGGGTGTCGAGCGGGGACGCGTCCGGCGGCGGGAGATTCAGTGTGGTCAGCGTCTGCTGGAAACAGCTCTGGCCAGTGTGTCGCCAGCGTTCCACTTCGCTCAGAACGCTTGAGAGCGAGAAGTCCTCCAGCCGGACGCGGAGCGATTCCAGGACGCTGGTGAGCACACTGCGGCGACGGGCTCCCCGCAGCGTTTTGTTCGTGCGGGCGGTCTTGCGGTCGGCGGCGGTGTCGCGCAGAGCACGTTCCGCCTCGTTATTAGTACCAGGGACGTTGGCGTGCGTGACGAATGTGAACAGCTCGCTGGCTTCCATCAGTCGCAGCAGTTCGTGCACGAGGTTGCGGAAGTCGCGTTCGTGGTCCGAGACCGGTTCGGTGTTGTCGCGGTAACGACTTGCACACAGCGCCCACAATTCGTTTTCTAATAACAGCGCCCGTGCGGCACGCGTGGTATTAGACAGGCGACGGTCGGACTTCAGGCGGCAGGCCTTGCGGTACAGTTCCAGCAGGCCGTCGCAGAAGAGCCGGTACACGTCGCTGTCCGGCTGCAGCAGTGTCAGCCGGATCGCCTTGCGTAATAAGTGAGCCCAGCATTTCTGTGCCGTATTGAAGTTGCGGTACACGGCCGCGTCGTCGCTGACCAGCACGCCATTGAACAGCTCTTTGGGTAACAATGCCCACAGCGTGGCTGCGTCTTTCGGCACGCCGAACAGAAAGACTCGTGCGTTCTCCGCGAGCAGCGCCCACACCGAGTTCAGACTCCAGCCGGTCTCGTCGGCGTGGACCACGGCCGAATTGGCCAGCAGTGTGCACAGGCGATCGAACTCCGGTTCCCACGCTTGCGACAGACGGTTCAGCAACGCGTCGAGCTGCGACTTCGACAGTGTCAGCTCCTGAAAGAACTTCAGCAGCCCGCGGGCCTTGTCCATCGACAGCCGCAGAACGAACACCAGAAACGCCGCCGACACGGCGATCTCCAGGCCGAACTCGCAGCGCCCCAGTCCGCCGGAGATGGCGGCCTTCTCACCGCGCGGGCCCCGGTAAAGATGATACGCGATGCGCACGGCCCGACCGTCTTCCACTCGCGTGATAACGCGCGAGTAGTCGAACGAGCAATCTTCCGGAGGCACGTCCTCCGGAAAGACATCTTCCTCGCGGTCAGCCTCGGCGATCTTTTCGGCGGTGGTTCGACGACCGCGGCGGGGTGACTTCCGCTTCCGACGCCGCTTTGATCCCGCACGCTCCTGCTCACGCTGCTCCTCACTCCGCAGCGAATACGCCTCATCGAGCCGTTCCGTCGGAGACTGGCCGTCGCGGTCTTTGTATTCCTGCAGTTCCTGCCGGCAGTCCCGCAGCTCCTCACGCAGCCGAGTGTTCTCCGTTTCGAGCCGCGCGTTCTCCGTCTGCTGCTGAGCCACCGTCTGCTTCAGTGTCTGCACCGTCTGCTTCAGTGTCTGCACCGTCTGCTTCAGTGTCTGCACCGTCTGCAGCAACTGCTCGACCTGCTCCTGCAGGCGACTCAGCTCGGCACTCGTCCGTGACTCGTTCTGACCATCCATGCCGAACTGATATCACATTTCCCGTCCTGCGTCTGGCCCTCTTCCGAGCCCACGGAATGGACAACTACCTTGAAGGCTCTACCTATTGGCGTGAGCCGACATATTCGACTTCTTCTTCGGAACCGAAAAACGTCCCATCTCTCAGCGGCAGCGGTCCAAGTCTGTATTTCTTAAGCAATTCTTCGCTCACGGAAAGGGGATAGGTAGATTTTGATTCTGCCGATGGCGGCATGCGCATCACTACAAGATTTCCCCGATTCCACACCCCGGCAAACGTTCCGTGCGCGGACTCAAACTCCACGGCGGGGATCCTGCCTTGAACCGAAGAGACAATCTCACCAGCACTCATCCCTCTGTCGCCGTAGGCCAAGAACGGCTCGTTCTGGCGCGGAAGATCGGTTTCGGTGAGCGAATCAATCGATTCTCGAACAACGGCAGCCACAGCCACTCGATGTGCCGCGACAAGTTCTTGTACATCCGCCGAATCCATGGTACTGGTCAACTCTGGAGGAAGTTGTGCAAGCCTAGCCCCGGCTGCCGTCTTCAAGGCTTGCCTGATCTCAGAGTTCTCAATTGATTCCAGATATTCTAGCGCGCTTTCGATCTTCTCCTGGGACGGCCATCGAACAACTGTCTCCGTTACCTCCCTATATTCGACTTTGACCTTCGGACTGGTCTTGTAGACTGGCACCATCTTTGTGATCACCTCAGTTCTGCCAACCAACGTCCGAAGCGCATCACTGCCTTTGTGTGCATACTCCCAGAGCAACGTGTGCTCTCGGGTTTCGACATCGATTCGCTGAAGACTTGTCGTTGCTTTGTCTGCATACCAGACGCTTCGCGCTTCGTCTGCCGACACGACTAGCGCTACAGTTTCACTAGCCGTTAATCGTTTCTTCAGGTCGCCAGTAAACAGATTCTTTTTGGGGTGGAGCCGCACGAGCATCGCCAGTTCACTTAGAGATTCTCGAGCGAGAACCCGCACGTTGGCTACAATAGTGTTTACCGTGGGAACATCTGCGTCCGGATCGTCGGCACATACCACAATGGTTGGCGCCAGAGCAATGATCAAGAGAAGAATATTGGTTAGCTTGCGTCGCAGATCCATAGTACACTCCGATGGTCAGGTGCCTACATTAAGTGGTTGTCACTTCTCCAATGTAATTGACGAACTCTCCAGCGCTGGCAATGCCGTGAAGGACTTTCGCGAAAAGTACTCGTCATTATCGCAGTAAAGCTCGACATCGAACGAACGTCCGTTCGCAAAATGCACCAGAAGTCCGATTACGTCGGTCCCATTCTCGCCGCGCACCTTCACGATATCTCCGGTTGTGTCGTCGTACTTCAATTTCAAAAGGTGCGAGGGAATCAGCACACCACCATTCGGACCTTCAAGACTGTAGTACCTAGACTGCGGGGCAGGACTGACGAACATTACCCTAAAAACAGACAGTAGCAGCACGTACATTACAAGAGGTCCGGCAAGTTTGCTTATACGCCAACCAAGTTCCGGGATGGTGATGTCTCGCACCTCGATCAACTGCGGAAAGAAAATCCAGAAGAATATCGAGAGACACACGGAAAGTAGTGAGAATATAGCCATCTGCTCAAAGGGCGTCGTAAACTGTCTCTCAGTGAACACTACAAGCAAATGCACAGCGACGATCAAGACGAAGCAGACCACTGAAATAAACACCAGTATCGGCTTTCCCAGGATCGTCTGCGTAATTGCCGCTGCGAGTTCGCTTTCCTGGAACGAGCTGTTGTCGGCTGGCTGTCTTGGTTTCTCGTCGGGCATGTCGGGGCCACATTAATTCTGACGTAGTATTGAGCCGTACGGATCTGCTTTGGAGTTCCGTGAACCTAAGTATTGACCACGCCTTGCGATCTCGCAAGTGGCTGCAGATTGCTGACGGCTTCGCCAAGACGAAGGACGAAGAAAGGGGACGCGGGACGAAGAAAGGGGACGCGACTCATTGATTTGCGGGGTTATAGCCGGCTGTCTGCCTCGTTGTCCTCGTGTCTGTTCTACTGGAATGTGGTTTCATGTGCTGAACGGTGCCGTCGCGCGGCTCATGCTGTTTGAGAAGGATGCGGACTACGTCGCGTTCGAGCGTGTTCTGGGCGACGCAGTTGCTCGCAAGCGGCTGCCGATCTTCGCGTATGCGGTCATGCCCAACCACTGGCACTTTGTGGTGCGGTCGCTCCGCGGCGCACGCTGTTCGCAACCACGGTCGCCGTCTATCGCGAAGTTCTCGCAGCCGGTCCGCCCGCCATCGATCTCGATCTCGAAAACGGAGCCTCATTCCCAACCGATTCGACCGTCTCGCTGTCCGGCCAGGCGAGCGTTCTGCCCGGCACAACGAACATCGTGTTCACGCTCGACGTTTCGAGCAGCACCAGTTCGGTCACCGGGCTCGACGCCAACTTCGACGGAGTTGCCGACTCGTTCGACGATCTCAACAGCGACGGTTCAGTCGGCGACATTCTTGATATGGAGATCGGATCGCTGCTGCGATTCGTCCAGAATCTGCGCGACAACGAAATCAATGCCCGCGTTTCGGTCGGAGTGTTTGGAGCGTTCGCCGACACGCTCGACCTGGCGCCGCAGTTCTATCAGCAGACGTTCGTTGACCCCAACGCCGACGAGGACGGCAATGGCCAGTTCGATATCGACGAAGCCGCGCTCACGATTCGCGAAGCCGGGGCCGCTCTGTTCCGGCCGATCGGCGTCTCATCCGGAACGAACTTCAGTCAGGCCATCCTCGAACTGGATTCCGTCGTCGGCCGCGCTCCGGATGCCGAACTGACTCAGGTGATCTTCCTCACCGACGGCGGCTCAGCTGCGCCGCCGCAGGCCGACATCGAAGCGCTCGCGTCGCACGGCATCTCGTTCCACGGATTCCAGATCACCGGCAGCAGCGTGACAGGATCGCTGCAGCACATCGCCGACACGGTCGACGCCGACGCGGCATCGACCGGCACGACAACGCTCGTTGAAGATCCACGCGACCTCGGTCGAGCGATGCTGGGAGCCCTCGAAATCGCCGGCGTGATGGTCAACGGAACCGGCATCGCGTCGCTCGACGCCCTGGGCCGCTTCTTCACTCCCGTCACGATCGCCCCCGGCCCGAACGTCTTCACCGTCGAGGCCATCGACACGGACGGTCGCAGTTCACTGCGCACCATCACGCTCAACGGCGTCGACGTCGGAGAAACCTCGTTCGACACGCTGCAGGACGTCACAACTCAGGCCAGCGTCACGTTTGCCCACACGACGTTCAACCGCCTGACGCGAGAACTGCACACCGACGCGACGCTGACCGCCGACGCGATCATTCTCGACTCGCCCGTGCTCGCGCAGTTCGACGCGTCCGACGATGTCGCCATCGAGTTCGTCTCAACAACTGGCCGAGTCACGCTCGACAGCCCCGACGGCACGAATCCAGACACCGACGCACCATACGTCAGCTTCGATTCCGAGATCCCGTCCGGCAGCCTGAACCCCGGCGAGTCCAGCGTCGCGATGGCCCTGACGTTCTCGAACACCGACCGCCAGCGCTTCGGCTTCGACATCACCATCCTCGGCGCCGGCAACGCCGCTCCGTTTTTCAGCAGCGCCCCGCGGACGCAGGCCACGGAAGGCGTCGAGTACTCGTCGGTTCTCAGAATCACCGATCCCGACGGCCACGACGTCGCCCTCGAAATCCTCACCGGCCCCGCTGGTCTCACCATTGAGCCCCCACTTTCCGGGGAAAGCGACGCAGTGAGAGGAACGCTCCAGTGGACGCCGACCGCCAGCCAGAACAGTCTGCACGAAGTCACGCTCCGAGCAACCGACGGCCACGGCGGCAGCGCCGAGCAGACCTTCACAATCGACGTCACCGACGCGCTGCCGAACCGGCCGCCAGTCTTCCAGACAGCGCCACCGACGCAGATCAACTCGGGCGAGAACTTCAGCTACCTGCCGAAGACGTTCGATCTAGACGGCGACACGGTGACGTACTCGCTGCCAACCGCTCCTGCCAGCGCCGCATTCAGTCCGGCGACGGGCGAGATCACGCTCACGGCTCCCATCGACGGCACTTACGACTTTACGCTGGTCGCCGACGACGGGCAGGGCGGCACGGCATCGCAGGAGTTCACGCTGACGGTCGGCTCGGCGGGAACGACCAACGGCGCCCCGATCATCTTCTCGGCACCGCCAACCCTCACCGGCGTCGATGATCTGTACCTCTACCTGCCGTTCGCCTCCGACCCGGACGGTGACCCGCTGACGTTCTCACTGCCCGCCGCTCCGACCGGGATGACGATCGACCCCGCCAGCGGACGCATCGACTGGACGCCGACCGACGCACAGCTCGGCCTCAACGGAGTGCTCCTCCGCGCCGACGACGGCCAGGGCCACGCCGCCACACAGTTCTTCAACATCCTGGTCCTCGCCGAAGCACCGAACCGAGCCCCGGTCTTCCTCTCGGCGCCCGACCTGTTCGCGACTCAGGACGAACTCTTCACCTACGCCCCGCTGGCCATCGACCCCGAAGGTTTTGATGTGACCTACGCCCTCGTCAGCGGCCCCGCCGGAGCGACCTTCGACCCGGTTCTATCAACCATCAACTATCAACCATCAACTCCTGACCTCGGCCCGCAGACGATCGAACTCTCCGCCACCGATCCCGACGGAGCCGTCTCCTTCCAGCGCTTCACACTCGAAGTCCGCGGCCCCAACACCGCCCCGACCTTCACCTCGACGCCGATCGAAACCACCATCGCCGGCACGACGTACCGCTACAACGCCGACGCGACCGACACCGACGACAACGTCACCTACAGCCTCGCCGCCGCTCCGGCTGGTGCGATCATCGACCCGCTCACCGGAGTCGTCTCCTGGGCGCCGGCGCTGGCCGACCTGCTGGCCAGCCCGCACGCGGTCACTGTTCGAGCCACCGACGACCGCGGCCTGTTCACCGACCAGTCCTACGACCTGGCTGTCACCGCCGACACGCAGGCTCCCACCGTTTCGATCCGGCTCAGCGACGACAACGTGCTCCCCGGCACGCCCGTCACAATCACCGTAACCGCCACCGACAATGCCGAAGTCTCCAGCCTCACGCTCAGCATCAACGGCGTCCCGACAACCCTGACGAACGGCCAGACAACCTACACACCGGCCACTCCAGGCCTGACCGAGTTCCTCGCCACCGCCGCCGACTCGTCCGGCAACGTCGGCACCGCCGCCCGCTCGCTGAGAACCCTCGACCCCACCGACACCGCAGCCCCGACAATCACCATCGACAGCCCGTCGAGCGGAGACGTCGTCACCTACCTCACAGACATCATCGGCAGTATCACGGATGACAATCTGGAATTGTATGAGGTCGCAGTTTCGCCCGTCTTCGCAGATCAGTGGACGACGTTCTACACGCAGTCATTTCCGAATGTGGACGGAAACCTGGCGAATGAACTGCTTGCCGTTTTTGATCCTACGCTGCTGAGTAACAGCCAGTACGACATCCGAGTCACGGCAACTGACCTGAGTCTGAATTCGGCCAGCGAAGTCGTCACGGTTGACGTCTCAGGGCATGCCAAAGTCGGCGTCAATCATCAGGAAGTCGTCGATCTGGAAGTTGCCGTCGCGGGTGGGCCGGCGATCGAAATTCAACGTGGCATCAGCCAGTTGAACGCCAGCTTCAGCGGCGACTTCGGCAATGGCTGGCAGTTCTGTGTCGCGGAGCCCAACCTGGTCGAATCCGTGCCTCGATCGATCCATGAGAACCTGCTCGGCCAGTTCGTCGCCCTTCCGTTCAAGGCCGGCGACCGTGTCTACATCACAACGCCTGACTGTGAACGGGTCGGCTTCACATTCAGCCCGATTCACCACGAAGGGATCTGGTCAGTCCTCAGCGATGCCTATTACGAACCACGCTGGATCCCCGATCCGGGCGTCGACTGGCAGCTTTACGGCGAATACGACTTCACCACGATCACCAGCCTGTCAACCGGCGAGTTCAACCTCGACGGCCTGCCTTTGCCGCTCCTGCTGACAGGAGATGGCTTCATCGTTGGCGGTGTTGGAGCATCCTACAACCCGCTCGGCTACCAGCTCATCAACAAGGCAGGCGTGCGTTACCACTACGATCAGTACGCAGGCCTGACCGACGTGACCGACCGCAACGGCAACACGCTGACATTCTCCGAAGCGGGGATCGTCAGCTCGTCCGGCCAGCAGGTGCAGTTCCTGCGGGATGATCAGGGACGGATTGCCACGATCATCGACCCGGAAGGTAACGAGATTCACTACACCTACGACGCCGCAGGAAACCTGACTGACGTCGAATATCCGGAAGGGCTCGGAAACAGCTACCACTACACCGCCGAGAACTTCCTCGCCGCGGTCAATCCGGAAGAGCTTCCCGAACAGGAAATGATCTCGGTCGGCTTTGAATACGACATTGCCGGTCGGCTTTCCGTCGTGACCAACGCCCTCGGGGCCACAAACACGTTCGATTACCAGCTCGACGCCAACACGCGAGTCACCTACGACGCTCTTGGCGAGCCGACGATTCAGAAGTACGACGATCGCGGAAACCTCGTCGAAGAGACATCGCCCAGCAACAACACGGCCTACTACCAGTACGACGCGGATGACAACCTGACTGTCATCACCGACGAACGAGGTTACGACACCGCTCTGACCTACGACGATCGGAGCAACGCCACCAGCGTCACTGACGCTCTCGGGAACGTCACGCAGTTCGCCTACAACGAACACAACGACATCGTGCAGATGGTCCAGGCCGACGGCGGCACCTTTGTCTGGGACGTTGACGCTGCTGGAAACATCCTCCGCATTCAGAGTCCTGGCGGCGGTGATACCACGTTCGCGTACGACTCTGTCGGGCGAGTCATCCGGGCCACCGACGTCGACGGTGGCGTGAGAATTTTCGAGTACGACGACAAGGCGTTCCCCATCCGCATGACGGATCGCGACGGCAGCGTCATCGAGATGACTTACAACTCCGGCGGGCACCTCACGTCGTTCACGGACCCGCGAGGCAACACGCAGCAGTACATCGTCGACGGCCTCGACCGGCCCGTCGCCTTTGTGGATGCGCTGGGCGGGGCGATGACGTTCGCCTACAGCGGTTCGCTGGTTGAGTCGACGACCGACCAGACCGGAGCCACCACCAGCTACGTCTACAACGACAACAAACGTCCGATTCGCATCACGGACGCCGAAGGCGGTGTCATCCAGATTGCGTACGACCCGAACGGACGCCAGTCAACGGTCACGGATCAGAACGGCAACGTGACCACGTATGCCTACCGTCCCGACGGTCGCATGCTGTCGATGACTGATGCCCAGGGTGGCGTCACGTCTTACGAATACGACGCGGCCGGCAACCAGACGGCACTGACCGATCCGAACGGGAATCGCTGGCAGTGGGAGTACGACGCGCTCGGCTACACGACAGCCATTATCGACCCGAACGGCGACCGCACCGAGTACCTCTACGACGAGATGGGCAACCTGATTCAGGAAACGGACGCTCTCGGTCGCGTCACCCGGTTCGAGTACGGCGATTTCCAGACGCCTACACGCTTCATCAGCGCTGTCGGCACTGAGATGACGATGACTTACGACTGGCAGGGCAACCTGCTGTCCGAAACCGACTTCAACGGCAACCTGCGAACCTACGAATACGATCTGCAGAATCGCCTGACTGTCGCAACTGACCCGCTCGGCAACACCATCGGCTACACGTACGACGCTGCCGGCAATCGAACCAGCTTTATGGATGAGCGAGGCTTCACCACAACGGCTGAATTCGACGAACTCAACCGCGTCACCAGAGTCACCGACCCAGTTGGAGCCGCAACGCAGTACTCATACGACGCGCTCGGACGCACGACGGGAATCATCGATCCCGCCGGTGGCCTGATCACTCTGGAGTACGACCTGCTGGGACAACCCGTTCGCCGAACCGACCAGCTCGGCGGCGAAATGACCTGGACCTACGACGCGGTTGGCAACGCACTGACCGGGGCCGACGAAATCGGTCGCGTGACGACGGCGACTTACGATTCGCTGAACCGGCTTGTCTCTCTGACAGATCCACTCGGAGTGGTCACTCAGTTTGCTTACGACGCGAATGGAAACCTTGACAGCGTCACCGATCCCGTCGGCAATGTAACATCGTTTACGCACGACGCGCTGGACCGCGTTATCCAGGTGACTGATCATCTCGGCGCCTTCTCAACGTCTGCCTATGACGCAGTCGGAAGGCTGACGCAGGTGGTCGATCGGAACGGCCAGACGCGCGAATTCGCCTACGACGACATGGACCGGCTGACGACTGAGACGTGGCTCACCGGCACTTTGGTCGTCAACACGATCAGCTACGCCTACGACGCGGTGGGTAATCTGCTGACGGCGGGCGACAGCTTCAGCCAGTACACGCAGACGTACGACGCTCTGAACCGGGTGGTTTCGATCGACAATCTGGGAACGCCCGGTGCGCCGCATGTGGTGCTCACGAACATATTTGACGCGGCCGGAAATCGGACGTCGGTGTCTGACGGCTCTGGAGTCACGGTCTCCAGCGAGTACGACGATCGAAATCAGCTCGTCCAGCGCGACTGGTCTGGCGGAGGGATCGATTCGGCCCGTCTGGATTACGCCTACGACACGCGCGGCCTGCTGACGGGGATCACACGGTACGCCTCGCTGGATGCATCGGTTCTGGTGGGGACGACGACGCTGGTTTCGGACGGGAAGTACCGGCTGACGGATCTGACGCACTTCGACGCCTCGGGTGCGGTGCTGGCCGACTATGAGTACACGCGGGATCTGGCGGACCAGCTCACGCAGGAAGTGCATCACGGGCAGACGTACGAGTACACACGGGACGACTTCGGGCAGTTGCTCACGGCGACGGTCGACGGGCTGCTCAGCGAGGACTACCAGTACGACGACAACGGCAATCGCGTGTCGCCGCAGACGGTGACCGGTCCGGACAACCGGCTGCTGGAAGACGCGAACTTCACCTACCAGTACGACGCCGAAGGCAACCTGATCCGCCGCACGGACCGGCTCACGGCGGCGTACACGCTGTACCAGTACGACCACCGCAACCGGCTGGTCCAGGCGGACGTGTTTGACTCGTCCGGTAACCGGCTGGCGACGGTCGAGTTCACCTACGACGTCTACGACCGGCTGATCGCTCGCGGCGTCGATCCTGACGGAGCCGGGCCGCAGCCGGCTGACGTCCGACACACGGTTTACGACGGAGCCCACGCCTGGGCGGACTACGACGGCTCCGGCAACGTCACGGCCCGGTACCTGTTCAACGACGGAGCAGATTTCATCGCAGTGCGCTGGCGGCCTGGCGAGGGGACTGCGTGGTATCTGACCGACCACCTGGGCACGGTCCGCGAGATCATCGACAACAGCGGAACGGTGCTCAATCAGATCTCGTACGACTCGTTCGGCCGCATTCTCTCGCAGACCGACCCGAATGCGGGCGACCGCTTCACGTTCACCGGTCGCGAGTGGGATCCGGACCTGGGCCTGTACTACTACCGGGCCCGGTTCTACGACCCGGCCACCGGCCGCTTCCTGAGCCAGGACCCGCTCGGCTTCGCCGCGGGCGACACCAACCTGTACCGCTACGTCGGCAACAGCCCGCTCGACTTTGTGGATCCGTCCGGCCGCCTCGCCCTCACCGAGTGCGCCATCGTCCGCACCGCTTCCATCGCCCTTGACCTCTTGTGTCCCGCCCTGCAGATGTACTTTGAGCTGGAAGGCAAGGGATTGCTCAAGGATAAAACTGCGGCGGAAATCCTGGAAATCGGAGCGCAGAGATATCTGCTGGGCGACAAGTTCTACACCTACGACAGCATGTCTACGGAAGAAAAAGCGTCGCTTCTGATCGAGCGGACGACGCGACTGCTCAACTACACAAGCACAATTCCACCCTTCGGTTCCGGACTCGCGTTCCAGTTGACGATGAAGGCCATCACGCTTGCCACGACCGCGAAATCACTCGCCAACATCATCGCCAATGCACAGCTCTTCAACGTCATGGAACTGGCTGAGGGGTACATCCTGACGGCGTACGCCTATGCGAAGGACCCTGCCGCCACGTTTCAGACAGTCTTTGACCATTACCACAAGCAGTACAAAGAGAACGAGCCTCTGTTCTGGTCAAAGATTGTCTGTGGAGCCGCCAACCTCGCCCTGATGGTCTTCAGTGCCAGCGCCCGCTGCTTCGTCGAGGGAACACCAGTTGTCGTCGGAATCCTGCCGCCCGATGAGCCCGTTCCCGACGAAGCCGAACAGGAACGTCTGGGGATCACCGTACTCGACGTTGTCGCCGGGGCCGCCATCGCTGGAGCCTTCTTCATCACTCGCCGCCGCAAGGACGAGGAAGACGAAGAACTGCTCGACGCCATCGATGCCGCGTTTGAAGAGCCGGACCACGAATCGCTGGACAACCTGGGGCAACGGGACGAGCCGCAAACCGAGCCAGCACTCACAACGGCAGTGCATCAGAATGCCGACACAACGCAACTTGACGACGATCGCCAGTCCCTTGAACCGCCAGTCGAGTTCGCGTCAAACTCAACTGCTCATGACGATGAAGGAAGCGACTCCGACATGACCTCACAGCAACAACGCCCGCCCAGCCAGCGTCCGCCACGCAAACGTTCGTGGCTGGCCAGCCTCAGCCTGTTCGGCTGCCTGCTGACAGCCCTGATCGCCGGCACCCCTCGCTGGCTACCGCTGCTCGGCGATCGCCAGGCTGAAGCAACCATCGCGACAACCTCCGATCCTGCACCTAGGCAACTCTCGCAACCGCGACTGATCACAAAACCGATCGAGGACATCCGCTGCGGAGACCGCATTCCATCCGAACTCCCCGATGGCCAGTTGCCCGACGACGAACCGGAACCCGACCCCGCGACCTGGCGGCTCGTCGCACTGGAGCTGACCAAAGACAACGGCGATCTCG
>Ga0070726_10001300_pt1 | contig 25689 bp, 23 predicted proteins | sample tdAd471_FD_67275 | JGI IMG/M metagenome (GOLD analysis project Ga0070726, IMG submission 67275) | Marine sediment microbial communities from the Atlantic coast under amendment with organic carbon and nitrate - tdAd47.1 | ecosystem: Environmental > Aquatic > Marine > Coastal > Sediment | place...
AAGTAAAACGTTCCCAAAGCACGGGCCAGGAAGCCTGATCGCCCTTCGGAACAAAATAACGCCGTGAAGAATGATCAGCTATATGGGAGCTATGCCACTTCCATATAGCCTGATAGTTTAAACCTGTACTATGCGACCGGACATGTTGTCGGGAACGTTCACTTCTACCGTAATATGGACTAATTCCTCGTGAATGCTGAGTAACCGCCTGACGTAGTCAGGCGCAGTGGTTTCTGTCGCGAGCAGTGAAAGTATGCAGGCATATTTTCCTTTGCCGACGCGCCAAACGTGCAGGTCGGTTATGACCGCCTCTACCGGGCAGGCCTCGACTGCCTCGCGGATTTCCGTTACAACCGGCGCGTCCATCTCCGCATCAAGCAATACCCGTCCTGTATCGCGCAGCAATCCGTACGCCCAAATCGACACCAAACCGGCACCGACGATCCCCATTACCGGATCCAGCCAGTTGGCGCCCCAGACCTTACCCCCGAAAAGTGCCACTATTGCCAGTACCGACGTAGCCGCATCAGTCAATACATGTAAATAGGCGGACCGCAGATTTAGATCGTGGTGATGCTCGTGGCCGTGTTCGTGACTTTCATGGCCATGGTGATGTGAGTGTCCGTCTTTTAACAGCCAGGCGCATGCGAGATTGACCATCAGCCCAGCCCCGGCAATGGCAATGGCTTGATCATATTGGATTGGCGTAGGCGCGATTAGGCGCTCAACGGATTGGTAGAGCATCAATGCTGCCACGCCCACGAGGAATATGGCGCTGGTGTATCCGCCCAGCACTTCTATCTTCCACGTACCGAAGGCGAAACGATTATCGTGCGCATAGCGCCGGGCTGCCGCGTAAGCTAAAACCGACAGTCCAAGCGCCAGGGTATGTGAACTCATATGCCAGCCATCCGCTAGCAACGCCATGGAGTTATATACCCAACCTCCGGCGATTTCGGCCACCATCATCACAGCTGTCAACCCGACGGCCCAACGGGTGTTGCGTTCGGCCAGCGGATTGCCCTCATCAAACACATGTGAGTGGCGCCATTCGTCTGCGGCGTTGTTAAATTGCATGTATTCGCTTCCTGACCCTGAAAAAATATACTATACCCCAGTATACTAAACTACAACCGAAGGTGAGCTTCATGCCACATACCATCAAGGACAAAAAAAAACTGCTGGCACGTATTCGCAGAATCAGAGGGCAGGCCAGCGGGCTGGAAAATGCCCTCGAACAGGAAGCGGAGTGCGCTGCGATACTTCAGCAAATTGCGGCTATTCGCGGCGCTGTCAACGGACTGATGGCGGAAGTATTGGAGGGCCACCTGCGTGAACATCTGGGGAGCGATTCGATAAGCGCACGCCAGCGTAACGAAGAATTAGACCAAGTGGTGTCTTTGTTACGATCCTATTTGAAATAGCTTCAATCAAGGTACTTTCGCGGCAAGATAGAGCAAACCGCCTTGATGAGTGGCTGGGCTACCCGAGATAGCGTGGCACACGCTGCCGGTAACGCTCGTAATCGGCGGCATGCTTACCCGCAAGGTAGCGCTCTTCCCGCAGGATCATTCCGTGTACCAAACCGAAACCGATTACAGACAGCACCAGTAGGAGAAAACTTTGCAAAAGTATCGTATAAGCGGCGAACAACAGCAGGTAGGCGACAAAAAAGGGATTCCTGCTGAAGCGGTAAACACCCCGTTCGATCAGTTCGGTTTCCTGCCCCTCGATAACCCCCACACGCCAAGAGTCGCCAAGGTCCTTCAGTGACACGGCGGCAATACCCAGACTCGCAAGCGAGAATAGTCCGGCGGTGGCCTGTGTCAGGCCGCTTGGCAGACCGGTGATTCGATGTGTATCCGGGCTCAGGGACAACCAGAGTGCGACACAGATGAAAAGCGCGAAAAACGCAATGGATAGGTTGGCCTCCGGGTTGAAGCCCCGGATTGGCTGACCGATCCTGCGCTCCAGCAGAATGTTCTTGGCGAAGAACATGCCCTGAAACAGCAGTTGGTGCAGCAGTATGAGTCAGGTGTCCTGTGTCATGGTGGCGTTATCGGTGGCTGGGCACTGCCCGTTTTTGCAGCCTCGATAGTGATGAGCTTGCCATAGGTTTTAACCAAGTTCATGTGACGTAGTTTGAATACGAGCTTGAATAATTGCATCTGCACTGAGCCAAAGACGCTCACTTTTGGTTCGAATCGAATTGTATCAGTTAGCCTGCTTCCACACTCTACTGGTGTAATGCGGCGAATATGCTCCCAAGTTCTCACAAAGAACATCGATGACTTTTCGTGGAACATTTGACCTTCAACTACCTCGGAAAAGGCTAGATCGTCATACTCGATCGGTAGTACACCGAATAGCAGCAGCCAGCTCCTGAATTTTGTCTGATTCATTGCTACCGGTTCGGTGATCCTGCGCGTGCCATTCGGAAACGTCATGCGTAGTACCGGTCGGAATTCTCGATTTATATTAGCTGGTGTTACGGCAGCGTCCCACAACAGAGATGGTGTTGCGTTGAGTCCACTCGATATTTCAAATTCGTAGGTCTTCATTTATAAGAACTAGACAACTGACGTTTTTCTCATTTCAAAATTACCTATGGAGGCAATAGGCGGACAGGAGATGTTGCCATTGAAATAGCTTGGAGGCTATCCTTCATTGCCCCAATTCCCTATAAAGCGCGGTACTTTTGACTTGTACTCTCGATACGCGTCGCCGTACTGTTGTTCAAGCCAGGGCTCTTCAAGATAGGGTTCTTCAAAATAGGGTGCAGCGATATAGAAAGCAGTCCATATCAACAAGAGGCAGTACGCAAGCCAGGAATGTACCAGCAAGCCCAACCCCACTATACCTACGATAGATACAACATAGATCGGGTTTTGGCTCCATGCGTACCAACCTCTGGTAGTGAGGCCGTTGGCTTCGCCATGAGCATCTCGCCAGCCGAGTAGGAATGTCACGTAAAAGGCCAAACTAAATCCCAATATTGCCAGTGGAATGCCAACAACGAACTAGACTACATGCTGGCTGCCGATGGCGCCGAAATCGAGAATACATACCAACATGATCCCAACAACAAATATCCTGAACAGCCACCAAAACGTCCTGTACTGCCAGGTATTTATTCCAGGGGAGGCCAAAACCTTACTTGTGGTCGCCGCAGTGTTGTGAGCGACAGTACTAGCAGGGCGGCACCCGCAACTATCGAAATTGTAAAAACGAAAACTGTCATCAACTGAACCTCAGATTCTCAACACAGGCTGCTCGCCTTCCTTGCCCAGTCTTCCCCGCATAACGCTCGCAGCGTTATTTATCCGGAAATTCTCACTCAACACCCACGTTAGAATTTAATGGCCACACGATGAGGCTAAATCAACGTCCCAGTAACCCTCACATTGAATTTTATCGGGCGCCTAGTTGGCTTATGATCGATCTTTCGCCCAGCTGATGGCCGAATCACGATCCTTGGTGGCAAACCACTTTAGATCGGCACCAGTAATAGAATTGGCAGCTACAGTACCCCATTTAAGCCAGGTTTGATCGGCAACGATGGCGACGCGCGACAAGTCACCGGTGTGTTTCGAGTCAATCTTTAGATCCGCCCAAAATGCCGAGGCATCAGCATAGCCATCGAAAGACTCCATCATAATGACCATAGCAGGCTTTCCACCCCTGGCGAGCTCCGCATCCAGCCAAAGATGTATTTTTCTTAGATCCTCTTCAGTCAACTTACCGATACACTCCAGACCGATGACGTTGTCGGCTGCAAATTCCACTGTCTTGAACATAGTTTTCTCCTTTTCAACTATCCGTGACCGTATTTTTCGGCACCCTGGTGCTTGCGGTCCGACCGTTCAAACTCCAATGTGGAATGGCCGATTCCAAACTCGTTTTCGAGGCGGGTCTTAATCGCCAGCTTGATCTCTTCGAGATCGCCCCAGCGGTCACAGTCAACAACCACGTGAGTGTCCAGTGCCGCCTCATGCTCTCCCATCTGCCAGAAATGCACGTGATGAACTTCCGTAACACCATCCACATCAACGACTGCATCTATCACGGTATCAGTATCGATTTCTGGTGGACTACCCAACATCAGAGTGTGGATTACTCCACCTATTTCGGTAAACGCAAGATAGAGAATATACGCAGCGATTAGAATCGTAATGAGCGGATCGACCCAACGCAGATCGTAGAGCAGGATCAGCGAGCCACCCACGATTACAGCAACCGAAGCGAGCGCGTCTGACAGGTTGTGAAGGAACAGGGCGCGAATATTCACGCTGCCCTTTTGCATTGAGTAAGTGAGCAAGGCCGTGAGGGCATCGACCGCAAGGGCGACACTGCCCAGGATGACGACGAGCCAACCTTTTACCTCTGGTGGGTCAATAAATCGCATACCACCCTCGTAGATCAGATAGAGCCCTATCACAATCAGCGTCGTGTAGTTAATGAGAGCGGCGACGATCTCGACTCGACCGTATCCAAACGTCATGCGCACGTCGGCCGGCCGTCGGGCTATCTTGCGAGCGCCGAAGGCGATCACCAGAGAAGCGACGTCGGAGAAGTTGTGCAGGGCGTCAGCAATCAGCGCAAGACTACCCGCCAGGATGCCGCCGATCACTTGCGCAACGGTCAGAATCAGATTTGCAACGATGGCAATGCCAACGCGCTTATCACCTTGTTTAGAATCTATTCCGTGGTCATGGGACATTTATTGGTCTCAAAGGTTGCCGTTAGTGGATGCGCTGCTACGAAAGCGGCTGCCGGGCGCTGTCAGGCAGCCCCTTTCGTGTGCGTGACGGATACTCCTTTCCGGTATCGCGCATCGCGCCCCGCCCAAGGCCTGGGCGCGATTCCTGGGTGCCCTTGCACAACTCGGTGAATCGCCGCTCAGGGGGAATCCGATCCGAATCCGGCGCATCCCCGGACAGGCTTCGCGCTATATCGCGGAGCGCAACTATCTGCTGCTGGAAAGGCATTCGGACAGCTGGCGCGCCCGCTGGGTTCTGGAACAGAGCGGGACAACGCCGCCCCTCACGCTGTGATGATGCTCTCAAACGGACGCGCGGTCGCAGGAACGACGGTGGAGGTCTGTACAACCGGTGTAACTGGAGCCAAGGACCTGCAAAATTGGGTGCTGTTAGCGTCACTTTCTTAATCTGTCACTCAATGCAAGCAATAGTCCGGAAAAAATGAAAACACCGTGTATTCCGGCCTGCCAGGCGAGCTGCCGGTCAGTTAGTTCTTCCACATGCATAAACGATTTAAGCAATTGAATCGCTGAGATTGCTACTATCGATGCAATGAGACTGAATTTGAGGCCACTCATGTCAACCGTCCCCAACCAAGAAGGCCGATCCGGGTGTTCGCTTGTCTCGATCTTCGAAACAAAATTCTCATATCCAGCAAAAATTACCAATATTATAAGATTTCCGACCAGTACGAGATCTACCAGCGACAAAACGGCGAGGATGGTGTCATCACTTGATGACGTAATGATCGTTGGAGCGTAGGACACAAGCTCCTGTAAGAATTTAAAGCTGAGCAACGCGAGTGCCGCGACCAGCCCCAAATAGACTGGTGCCAGCAACCAACGACTTTGGAAGATGAGCCATTCGATTGTATTTTCCAACCACTTCATTTAGTTCCCCGTTCCGCTGACTTTTCTTGTTCGGTTGATTGCACTACCATTTCCGCATTGGTCGATCTGTTGCCAGTTGTTACTGGCGGCGTGAAGCGGAATGCGAGCAATCGCAATGCGTTGAAGACAACGACAACCGTCGATCCCTCGTGTACTGCCACCGCGGGACCAATTCCCAGACCAAGGATCGTGGCAGGGACCAGAAAGGCGACAACCCCCAGACTGAACCACAGGTTTTGCCGGATGATCGAACTTGTCGATCGGCTCAACGCCACGGCGAAAGGCAGATGGTTCAGATTGTCCGCCATCAGCGCCACATCGGCGGTTTCCAGCGCCACATCCGAACCCGCCGCGCCCATGGCGATGCCGACCGTGGCGTTGGCCATCGCAGGCGCGTCATTGACACCGTCGCCGACCATGGCGACCTTGGCCTCGGCGCGCAGGCTCTTGATCGTTTCCACCTTGTCATCCGGCATCAGGTCGCCCCGCGCCTCGTCAAGGCCGATAGCCCGCGCCACAGCGTCGGCGACTTTTTGATTGTCGCCCGAGATCATGATCATTCGGCGGATGCCGATCTCGTGCAGCGCCTTGATAACCGCCGGGGCCGCTTCACGCGGTGTATCCATCAGACCGATCACCCCGAGATACCTGTCCCCCTGGCGTACGACCATCGTTGTGCGCCCGTCTGCTTCCAGCGCCTCGACCTTTGCGCGCAACGTATCGGACAGGGGCGGGCCGTCCACCTCGGCAAACAGATCGTCCTTGCCGATATAGGTCGTCTCGCCATCGACTTGGGCCACGACACCGCGCCCTGTGATGCTGCGCAGATCAGATGCCTCGGCGGCGGGTATATCGCCCAGCCGTTCGCGACCATCCCTGACAACAGCGGCGGCGAGAGGATGGTCGCTCAGCGCCTCGACCCCGATTGCCACGCGCAGCAGGTCTTTTTCCTCGACGCCTTCGGCCATCACCACATCGACCAGCTTTGGCTTGCCTTCGGTCAATGTGCCGGTCTTGTCGAAGGCGATGGCTGTTAACCGCCCCAAATTTTCAAGCGGCGCACCGCCCTTGACCAGGACGCCGCCACGGGCGGCGCGTGCGACCCCGCTGAGAACCGCGCTTGGTGTCGCGATCGCAAGCGCACAGGGGCTTGCCGCTACCAGAACAGCCATGGCGCGATAGAAGGTGTCGCTGAAAGGTTCGTCGACGACGAAGCCCGCAAACAAAAGCGCAACGGCAAGAACCAGAACCGCCGGAACAAAGATGCGTTCGAACCGGTCGGTAAGGCGTTGTGTGGGCGATTGGTTGGTTTCGGCCTCGTTCACCATCTTGACGACGCGGGCGAGGGTCGAATCCGCCGATGTGCGTGTGACCTGAATTTCCAGCGCGCCGCCGCCGTTGATCGTACCGGCAAAGACACGGTTTTCGGCGTCCACCAGGTCGGGCTTTTCGGCGGCGACCGTCGCATCCGCGACGGGTGATTTGTCCACCGGCACGCTCTCGCCGGTAATCGGTGCCTGATTGACACTGCTTTCACCCTTGATGACAAAGCCGTCCGCGGCCAGTCGCTCGTTCGGTTTCACTAGCACGATGTCACCGACCCGCAAGGCATCGACGGCGATCTCCTCGACCTTGCCATCGCGGCGCACGGTGGCCGTCTTGGGCGCCAGGGCACCAAGCGCTTCGATGGCCCGCTTGGCGCGGCCCATGGCATAGCCTTCCAGCGCATGACCAAGGCTGAAAAGGAACAGTAGCAAGGCGCCTTCGGCCCATTCGCCAAGTGCCGCCGCGCCCGCCGCCGCCACCAGCATCAGAAAATCAATCTCGAAGCGGCCATTGCGCACACTGTCGATTGCCTCGAGCAGGGCGTAGTAGCCGCCGAAGAAATAGGCCGGCACGAGGGCGAACAGGGGCGCCCATGGCGGCATCGCCACGAACTTGGGCAATAGCCAACCAATGAGCAAAAACACGCCGCACAGTGCCACGAAAATTAGTTCGGTTTGCGCCCCAAAAACGCCGCCGTGAGCATGATCGTGGGCGCCCGCTTTACCAGCATCCCCGGACGCGTCAGGCTTTTCCTGTTCCGGCCATACCCCCATCTGTTCCAGGTATCCGCGGATGGTGTCCTCATCGGTTTGCGTTCGATCAAATTCAATCCGCAGCGGACCCTTGGCATTGGCCTCGGCCTCCACAATCCCTGGGATACTGCGTACCTGTGCGCTGACCTTCCTTGCTCGACGTTGATTCGATAGTCCCTCGACTTGCCATACGATGTGCCCGAACTGAGCGGTAATCTCTGCCCCAAACGCCTTGGCGATTTCGCGGACTCGTTCAAGCGGAAGCAGTGCGGGGTCGAAATGAATACATAGCTCCAAGCCCCTACCGCTTTCTGCATTGGGGATGTGGGCGCTGGAGACACCATCGCGAGCTTCCAGACTCTCGGTTAGTCGCCGTGCACAAGCCTCATGCGCATCCGGCGTGTTGGGAAGAAGCAAAGGAAGGTCAAGGCGAAGCGTTTTATCCATGGTTGCACATCCTATCTCTTGTGGTTGAATCCAAAACACGAATGGGACACGCGCCGAAGCCAAGAACGTTGCGATCGGTTGTGTTCGTTAAAAATACTCACAGCCTTCCAGTAATTTTATAGCGACCGGCGGGTTTCTCATCGGTCGTCCTTATCTCCAGTTGTATGCCCATATTTTGCATTCAGCCAGGGTAGGTGATGGGCTGCCAGAATGAAAAAAACGATGAGGGCCGCTAAACAGCTGAGAACATACATGCCGTAACCCACAGCGGTTCCGACCCCTGCCGTTGCCCAGATCGTGGCCGCCGTGGTCAGCCCATGGGCACGGTTGCCGTTGTGCATGATAATGCCAGCACCCAGGAAACCAACACCGGCCACGATGTTGGCTGCTATGCGGGACGGATCGGCCCCTGGAATGTGTTGCGAGATAAGCGCAAAAACACAGGCGCCCATGGCCACTGACGCGTAGGTCCTCACGCTGGCTTCTCGGTTGTGCCATAACCGTTCCATTCCGATCAACCCACCAAGCACCGTGGCGAGGATTGTTCTGCTGGCAAGCTGCAATTCCAATTCCCAATCCAACATTTTACCTCCGATGTTCTTTGATTTTAGCCGCTTAAAAGTGACGTAGTGATCTTCAGAACCGAGTTTACCGATTGACGCTATTACATGCTACATGTTATATGCGCAAGGTTCGCATTTGCGCTCAGCGCGAACTGAAACAGACTAATCACGTTTCTTTAATCGAGATTTGAACTGACACGTAACTATCTCGGCTACTGGGCCTTTACTCGATATCCCTGTGTGATGTGATCTTGGGCCTCACGGGCATCCAGCTCTCTCGTCGAGTTTCCTGTACGGACGAAATACTGAGCGACTTTTCCGTCTTGGAAGTAGACTGGGGCATCCGCTTTTTCAACGACGATGCGACAGACTTGGCGGTCATCCAGCACCCGAAACTGGCAGTGCACTAGCGTGCAAGCGCTCGTACCAAGCGTTGCGTGGATCAGATCCATGATCGCGCGCTCGAAGCCATCGGGATTCTTGTGCCTGAGGGTCTGGAAATCTGCTTCGATACCCAAAATATGGCCGGCATCGTCAACACCGATTACCAGGCTTCCACCTCGATGATTCATTAGCCCAGCCACGGATTTGGCGATCACCTTTTCCAGTGCTTTGTTGGATTCCCGTTTGCGTAGATCCCACCGAAACGAAGATTTGAATTCCAGGCGCTCGCCCTCACCTGCAGCCACTAAGTGCGAGAGGCTCATATCTAGCTCTTTTTCCAACCACGAAGCCCGCCGTTGCTGTGTTTCGAGTGCTCCAGCGTAGGCGCCGATAACAATAGCGAGTGAAGCGCCAATCAATGCAAAAACAGCGCTCATTGGCCCTAATTCGAACCAGGCGGCTGTTTGTAATCTGCCTATCGCAAAGTTCCAGATGTCTTTCGACGGCGCCGCTAGCAGATCATTGAATTCCAGAAAGAAAACCGCAGTGGTCAGCGGATGTAGTAACAGGATACCGAGGATAGCCCCGAGCACTCCATGGAATGTCAATCTGTGAATGACAGGGAAAAATATGCTGGATGGCCTGCTGTTCATGATAGTTACTCAGCATTTCGTGAGGCTGGTTTTCTGCAACCTCGCCGCGGTCTAGGATAAAGCTGTAATGGTGTTGGCAATAAGGCTAAGCCTGCCGACTCGGCATGATGAAGCCGTGTATTGCAGACGGATGCCATAAAATATAGCTTAATTTTGAATGTTCTCATGTGCATTTCGCGTAGTGCCGAGCAACAACGTGGTAACACCTCCCACAGCGGCGAGCAGGGAAGCGAGTAAGATACTGATCTTGGATATCTTGACCAATTCAGGATCTACAAATGCAAGATTGGTGATGAAAAGCGACATAGTAAAACCAACGCCGGCTATCATGCCCATACCAACCACATGCCGCCATCTCAGAGATCTGTGCAATTCTGCTATGCCAAGCTTTTCACCGGCTAGCGCGAAGAAAGTTATACCTAATACTTTCCCGAGCGTGAGACCTAACAATATGCCCATGCCCAGGGAGCCCGATACTACCTCCAATAAACTGACATCCAGCTTGACGCCCGCATTAGCAATAGCAAAGACAGGGATAATGAGAAAGACGTTGAAATCAATTAATGCATTTTCCAGTTTCAGTAGCGGTGGGTTTGAGTTTGCAGTATCTTTTGTTATCGCCGCTAGAATTTTTCGTTGACGGCTATCCTGGAATGGGTCACGGTTTTCTATGTCCGTCGCTTCCAGTGCCGCAACATTTCTGGCGGTGCGTTCTTTCAGGGTTTTACTGTCCAATTTGGGTTTTACGGGTATGGTGATGGCGAACAGTACGCCGGCTATGGTGGGGTGAACGCCTGAATTCAGGAAGCAGTACCACAAAGCGACGCCTCCCAATAGGTACCAAAAAAGATTTTTTAAGCCGAGGCGGTTGCAGAGTATCAATAGGGTAAAAGTGGCTGCTCCTGCCCCTAGATATATCCAACTCAGATCATTGCTGTAGAACAAAGCAATGACGAGTATGGCTCCTAGATCATCGACTATAGCCAGTGCAATCAAAAAGATTTTGAGTTGCAAAGGCACACGTTTTCCCAGTAATCCAATGATGCCTAAGGAGTAGGCAATATCAGTTGCCATCGGGATGCCCCAGCCGACCATGCTTTCCGTATCAAAATTGAGGGCAACAAAAATTAAGGCAGGGACGACCATTCCGCCAAGCGCTCCCAAGAGCGGCATAGAGGCTTTCTTTATGGATGACAGTTCGCCTACCAGAATTTCCCGCTTCAGTTCCAGAGAAGCCACCAGAAAGAATATGGCCATAAGGCCGTCGTTGATCCATTCCTCGAGTGTCAGGCGGAAAGTAAAATGCTCGGACAACTCAAAAAGAAGTTCATCTTTAAGGTAGTGGTGATAAGTGTCTGCCCATGGAGAATTACCCAACACCAGAGCGATGACGGTGGCTACAATCAGAAGCAGCCCTCCGGCGGTTTCCCTGTCCAAAAACTTACGGCCAGTCGCTTTATAGGCTGGATCAATGCTGTTTTTTTCTACTGACTGCGCCATGGATTAACCTGAATTCTTCCGACTCACGGTAACGGAATTTTGCATCGATACCTTTGTGGATTTTGGAGCATTATTTACTCACCCTCTTTGAAAGTTTTCACAAATTCCGCGAGGCAGTCTTCGGCCGCCTTTTTGTTTGGAAATGGCCCGATATTTTGACCTTCACGGGTCAAAAAATACCATTCACTGTTAATGGCGTGGATACGATGTATCCTAAAGGGCGGTGCCGCCTTCGAGTCAGTTTTTCGTTGCTCGAGTGAATCGCTCATATTCTTGTCCTGCTGTCATGACCTTGCCCAGCAACGTCCTCCCAAACGGCTTGAACTGACTGTACAAGGTCATGGACCATAGCTCCTAAAAATGAATCATCAGACGTAGAGGGAGCGAAACCTGAAAGGGGTCCGCCCCATGAAGAGGGCGGGTTCTTTTCTCAGACAACCGTAATGTCCTCGGCACCATCTTCGATCCGGATGGCACGATTGACATCGCTGATAAAAATGCGGCCATCGCCGCGCAGCCCGGTGCGCGCCTCGGTTTTGAGTACGCGGACCACTTCGTCCACGAACTGATCGTGGCACACGATTTCCACCTTCACGTGCTTGACAAAATCCCCCGCGCCATCGATCGGGTTGGCGGCGCTGGTATTCACTTTGCTCCGGCCGAAGCCGAGAATATGGGAGACGCTCATACCGGTCACGCCTTGCACGCGGTGCAGAGCGAGGGTCACTGATTCCAGTTTGTGGTGTTTGATATAGGCTTTGATTTCTTGCATGACAATATCTCCAGGTTATTGGGGTTCGCTCATATCAGCGGGCTTGTCAGCAAACCAGTGATACAGGGCGGGTATAACCAATAAGGTCAGGATGGTGGCGGTCACCAGGCCGCCGACAACAACAGTGGCCAGTGGCCGTTGTACTTCACTACCAGTACCGGTAGCGAACAGCAGCGGAAATAACCCCAAGGCGGTGGTGACGGCGGTCATGATCACCGCCCGCAACCTTGCACAGGCCGCCCGCACACTGGCTTCGGCAATGGACACGCCATTCTTGACCAGTTCATTCAGGTAACTCACCAACACCAGGCCGTTTTCTAGGGCGATGCCAAACAGGGCGATAAACCCCACCGACGCCGGCACCGAGAGGCTCTGGCCGCTCAGCCACAGTGCGACGATACCGCCTACCAGCGCCAACGGGATGTTGAGCATGATCAGCAGGGCGTTGCGCAGGGATCCAAAGTTGACGAACAGCATCAGGAACACCAGCGCCAGCGTAATGGGTACCACGATCATCAGCCGCTTGTTGGCCTGTTGCTGGAGTTCGAACTGCCCACCCCATTTAAGAAAGTAGCCCGGCGGCAAATCCACTTGTTTCGCTATCGCGGCATCGGCCTCGGCCACGAAGGAGCCGATATCCCGGTCGCGGACATTGGTCTGGATGGTGATGAAGCGCTGATTGTTTTCCCGGGTGATCTGGCGTGGCCCCACCACTTCCTCGATTGCAGCCAGTTCCTCCAGGGGAATGCGCTGCCCAGCGGCATTTTCGATAATGAGCTGCCCGATGACATCTGCCCGGTTGCGCGCGGTTTCCTCGAGTCGCAGGTAGATGTCAAAGCGGCGGATCCCCTCAAACACCTGTCCGGCCTCGCTACCGCCCACAGCAACACTCAAGGTCCGTTGGACATCGCTGACATTGAGACCGTAGCGGGCAATGGCCTCCCGGTTCAACGTAATACGCAGTTGCGGCGTACCGCCGATTTGATCGCGCTGAACGTCCTGGGCACCTCGAACGGTGCGCATCACTTTTTCTATAGCCTGTGCTTTCTCCACTAGCACATCCAAGTCATCACCAAAGAGCTTGGCAGCCAGTTCGGCCTTGGTACCGGTCAGCAGTTCATCCACGGCTGCAGCAATGGGCTGGGTGAAATTGAATTGCGCGCCGGGAAAATCGGCGAATTTTTCACTCATAGCCGCATAGAGGCCATCCAGTGTTTCCGCACTTTGCCAATCCTCCTGGGGCTTGAGCGCGACGAAAATCTCCGCGTTGTTTACTGGGTCGGCGTGGGCACCGACTTCGCCCCGACCAATGCGTGACACCACCTGGGTAACCTCCGGAAAGGCTTCCATCAATTGCCGCTCGAATACACCGATGGTCGTCTCGGCTTTTTCCAGCGATATAGAGGGCGCCATAGTGGCGCGGATCAGCAGATCCCCTTCATTGAAGCGTGGCACAAACTCCGAGCCCAGCCGTGGGGCGACAATGATGCCGATGAACAACACCACAGACGCCAGGGCCACGGCAATCCAACGACGCGCCACCATTGCCTGCACGAGGGGTTGGTAGCCTTTCAGCAGAAAACTGACAATGTCCTTACGAGGCTTGTCAGGGTCTGTCTTGGGGCGCTTCATCAGCAAGGATGAGATCACTGGTGCTACGATCAGGGCAAAAAAGAGGGAGCCAAGCATGGCCACCGCCACCGTATACGCTAGTGGTCTAAAGGTCGCCCCTTCCACGCCCTGCAAGGTGAAAAGCGGCAAAAACACAATAATGATAATGCTGATGGCAAACAGAATCGGGCGTGCCACCGACTGACAGGCCCGCGCCACCAGGTGCAAGCGTGATTCGTCCGGGGAGGATTCCCGCAACATCCGGTCGATATTCTCCACCACGACCACCGCACCGTCCACCATCATGCCGATGGCAATAGCGATCCCGCCGAGCGACATCAGGTTGGCCGAGATGTTGAAGAATTTCATGGCGAGAAAGGTGAAGCCGACGGAAAAGGGAATCGACAGCGCCACCACCAGGCTGGGCCGTAGGCCGCCCATAAAGGCCAGTAGCACCAAGGCCACCAAGATAATCCCCTGCAAGAGGGCGTTGATCACCGTGCTCACCGCTGCTTTGACCAATGTCGCCTGGTCGTAATAGGGCTGCACCTCGACGCCTTCCGGCAGGTTGGCGTTGATGGTGGCCAGCTCCTGCTTAACGGCGCCGATCACCTGGGAGGTATTGCTGCCAATGAGCTTCAATACCATGCCCACGACGACTTCGCCTTTGCCGTCCTTTGAGGTGAGCCCACGGCGGATTTCGCCGCCAATGTCTAACTCTCCCAGTTGATGGAGGTAAACGGGTGTGCCGTCGATGGTTTTCACCACAATGTTACGCAGGGCTTCAAGATCCGTGGCCAGACCCACGGAGCGTACGATGTATTCCTCATCATTTTTGACAATAAACTGCGCTCCAGCGTTGGCATTGTTGTCCTCGATGCGCTCCCTTATGTCGGGCAGTGACACGTCGTAGCGGATCAGCGCGTCGGGGTCGATACGAACCTGGAACTGCTTGACCTCACCGCCGATGGAAAGAACTTCCGTAACGCCTTTTACTGTCTGCAAGTTGAACTTGACGATCCAGTCCTGAATCTCTCGCAGTTCGGTATTGCTGTATTGCCCGCTGGTATCCTCCAGCACGTAAAACAGAATCTGGCCAAGCCCGGTGGTGATGGGGCCCATCACCGGTTCGCCAAAGCCGTCAGGAATGGCCTCACGGGCCACCTGTAGTCGTTCGCCCACCAACTGACGGGCGAAGTAAATATCGGTGCCGTCCTCGAAGTAGATATTGACCACTGACAACCCGAAGTTGGAGATCGATCGCACATGATCCAATTGCGGCAGGCCATTCATGGCGCTCTCGATGGGGTAGGTAACGTATTTCTCTACTTCCTCCGGCGCCAGGCCTTCGGTTTCTACAAAAACCTGCACTAACGCTGGTGAAATATCCGGGTAGGCGTCAACCGGTAGCGTTCTATAGGCGAAGTAACCGCCGATAAGCATTGCCAGAGAGATCACGACCACTAACAGCCGGTTCTCCAGCGCAAAACGAATAAGGATTTGCATACTGTTCTCCCGCGATTAGTGGTTGTGACCGGATTCGAATTCGCTTTTTTGCAGCTGTGCCTTGAGCACGAAGCCACCCTTGGCGACATAGCGTTCACCCGCGTCGAGGCCCGTCAGAATCTCCACCGAGTCACTGTCCCCGCGACCGAGCTTGACCTGGCGCGGCTCCCAGCTGCCGTCGTGCTGAACGAATATGGTTGACTGGCCTTCAATATCGATGACGGCGGTCCTGGGTGCCACGACAGCCGCGGAAAATTCACCCAGCGTGATTTGGCCTTCAATGAACATGCCCGGCTTCCAGTTGTTATCCGTATTGGCCAGGAAAACCCGTGCCAGCCCCGTGCGTGTTCCTTCATCCACCAGAGGGGCGATATAATCCAAGCGAGCATCTACCGGCGCGGGTCCGTTGCTGATAGTTATCCGCACGGGCTGCCCGGTCTCAACTAGCGGGATGTGCTTGGGGTAGAGAGCGATGTCCACCCATAGCGTGGACAGGTTCGCGACGACAAATGCGGCATCATCGGGTTCCAAATGCTCCCCCAGAGTGACGTGGCGCTTGATAACAACCCCATCGATCAAGGATTTCAGCTGGAAGCGTGCCAGGGTTTCGGAGCTTTCGGCGGTGCCGAGTATGTCTCCAGCTTTGACCCGGTCCCCGGTTTTAGCCTTTACCTCAACGATCTTGGCTGGGAAGCGGGGTGTGATATGGGCTACGGCCTCCTCGTTGAGTTTTACCTCGCCGGGCAGCGAGACCTGTTGACGAATCACACCGGCTTCGGCGGTGGCGATTTCACCACCGAAGTCGCGTAGCAGCTCGGCGCTAAAGGTCAGCTCGGGCTCTTCCTCCTCATGACCGGCTTCTTCGGCATGATCGCCGTCATCTTCAGCGTGATCTTCCCCGGCATGTTCCTCTTCCGAGTGTTGCTTTTCATCTGCGTGCTGAGCGCCTTCTTCGGCGTGAGCGGCTTGATCTGATGGGGCGGCAATTGTGCATTGAGATGCCATGGTGGCTAGCAGGAGGCCGCCCATTAAATAGTTCAGTAACTTGTTCATTGTGATTCATCCTGTGGCGAAAGAGACCCTTCTTCATTGATGCTGTCCAGCGTAGGCAGGCGCAGATCAGACCGGAAATTACTGGCCGCGTCGTTGGGGTAGATTGACTGGCGCTCCCCCGTAAGCGGCTGGCCGGTCAAGGTCTCCAGAGTAATCAGGGTTTGGTGAAAATCGGTAGCGGCGGCGACGGCCTCGGTTTCGAAGGACAGCAACTGACGCCGGGCTTCCACCAGCTCCAGATAGGAAAAACGCCCATCGCCGTAGCCTTCCTGAATCAGTGTCAGTGCCTGTTGGGCCTCAGGCAGTATCTGCTCACGTAACAAGGTAACCCGCTCGCGGGCCTGATCCAGACGGGCGAAGGCATTGCGCAGTTCCGTAAAAATCTTTACTCGGGTGGCTTTCTCTTCGAGATCAAGTTTTTTCACGTCTTCCCGCGCGGCACTGATGTTGCCCTGGTTGCGGTTAGAGACGCCAAGGGGCATGGAAAACGAAAAGACCAGACCGGTATCGCCGGTTTCCTCGAATCTCCGGATACCGGCGCCGACTTCGATGTCTTGCCGGCCGCGCGCGATGGCCAGATTCAATTCGGCCTGGCGCAGCCTTCCAAGAGTCAGAAATCGCTGCAGCTGTGGTGCCTGCTCAAGCTGCTGCTCGATACTGGCAAACGAAGGGGTCGTAGCCAAAGCAAAGAGTTCGGCCTCTACATCACCAAAATCCGCCGATGTTTCACCCCACAGGCTCGCCAGCCGCCGTTTAGCGCTTCCCAGGCGCACCGTAAGATTGCTAACCGCCAGCTTGGCCTGCATCAGGTCCGTGCGAGCACGGCTCAGTTCGGCCCGGCTGGCGCTGCCAGCATTAAATCGCCTTTGGGCGACGTTTTCTGCCGCGCTCGTAAAGTCCACAACTTGCCGGGCAAAGGCCAGCAGGCGCTGGGTTTGCGCTACTTCCAGATAACGGCTGGCCGCTGACGAGAGCACGTCCAGCCGGGCAAGTTCGTAGTCGCGCTCGATGGCTTGACGACTCCATTGCCCGACATCGCGGCGCAGAGAGCGCTTACCGCCCATTTCAATGACCTGGCTGAGCGCCAGTGTTGATTCCATTGCTTCGGCTCCGGAGTAGTCACCGTTGCCGCCGATATTCTCGACTTCGAGCGATAGCTGGGGGTTGGGTCGAAAGCCTGCCTGCAGGGCCCGCGCCTCGGCCGCGCGAATATCGTAGGGGTACACCGCCAATTCAGGGTTATCACTTAGCACCCGGGTAAAAGCCCTGGATAGCGTCAGTGTTGTAGGGTCGCGCTCAGCGGCGTAGATGAGCCCGGAAAAGCTTACCAACACACCACCTATCAATAAGCGCGCTATCCGGTTTCTCAGGTTTCGGCCTGAATCCGGATGCAAACGGAATAGCATGAACATGAATTACCTCACGTAAAGAATTTTGTAAAATCCTGGCGCCGGTCGAGGACCGGAAAGTGAGGTTAGGCTATGGGCGGACGGAGGATCACAGCGATAAAGATAGACGGGAGGTCGTCGACGCTATAGGTGAGCGCGGCGCGGTTGGAAGACAGGGTAGTCAGGATGGGCAGCTGCATCGCCGCCAGCGAATGAGAGCCGTGGCAATGATAGGAGTGGCAATCGCTGAACGGCGTGTTGTGTTCCGACCCCGGCGATGGGGCCGCCGCTTGGGCTGAATCACCTACCCCGGAAATATCGATCAACTCATGAGGGGCGTGATCTGAGTAGACGGGCAATAACTCAGCGGCGATCGATAGTGATTGCACTACCATCAACACGACTAAAAGTATTGGCGTCCAGTTGTTTATCATTCGATTATCAAGCGAGCTGCGTAGAAATTCGCACCCACCATAGTTTGCTAGGGCGATTCAGTCAACCGGGACTACTCTCGTATCGTCGTCAAAAACCGAACGGATGATGCTAAGAGAGAGCTGCTCATCATGCCGCATAATGTCTGGTTCAGAGGTTACTCTTGATCAGGTGTGATAGATACATGACCGTGCCAAACAATTTGACCAGGGATGTGGGGTGGACAATGCGTCGACTGGCTACCAGTCTTAAGATGCTATTCCATGCGCTGACAGGTGCACGTACGGTTCGGAAAGGAGAAGCAGGGAGATAGTTCGACTACGCCCTGCTTCTTACTCTACTTCCTTCTAGTCATCAGTGTCCGAGTATGGCGTTAGATCAGTAAAATTAATAAATTCTCCGCTATTAGTAACCGCAACAACATCCTCACTCCGCCCCTCGCCCTGAGCGCCTGGAGCCTCCAGAATCTCAAGATCATGCATGGATATTCCGGCAATATTCGGAGTAGTGCGTAGAAGCTGTTGTACGCTGTCCAGAGGAACGTGACCTTCAATAAAGTACTGGCCGGCAATGCTTGTATGGCAGGCTTTGAAGTTCTCCGGCACACCATATTTTCTTCTAACTACACTCACAAACATAGGCCGTTGAACAGAAACTGAATAGCCCTCTTTTCGCAGACGACTAATCCACTCGCCCGCGCACCTACAACGCTTCGATCGATAAACTACAATGTCCGCCTCTTCTGGCGAATAATGAAGAAATGCTGGTGCAAAAATAATGCCCAAAACAATAACGATACAACCCGACAACAGGATTACCGCTTCTCTGGGAAACCGTTTTTCCAGCAGCGCCTTGCGCCTTTGTTTGTAGCTAACCAGAGAGCTCACCTCCTTTCATAGGATCAGCTGGTTTATGCGAATAATCGAGCGCGTCCATTTCCACGCAGCTCGTTTAGTAAGCTAAGAGAATCTACCTCCTCACTGATCCAGGACTGAATCGAGAGCCACTTGCTTCAGTATGTCCATCACCGATAAGATCCCAACCATTTGCCCTTCTTCGACAACAACGAGATGGTAGACATTTTTCTCGACCATCAGTTTAGCAGCCTCCATTACCGTCAGATTGGGTGCTACTGCAACCACTGGCTCCGAAAGAATCTGACTAACGGGGACCTCGCTGCTCCTCTTTCGCAATTTGTGCCAACGCACAAGATCCGAGCCGCTGACAACACCGACACAACGGCCGTCATTGTCAATAATTGGAATGCAGCGAACACTATCCTTGTCCATAATCTGCATCAGATCATCCACGTTGTAATCAGCCTTGGCGCACACCACCGCTGCAGTCATGATCATTTCAACGTTTACTTCCATATCAATTACTCCATAACTTTCACTAGTTGAAGAGAGTGCGCCGCGACAAATGCCAAGGCCCCACCGGCTAGCAATTCCGCACCAGCGTTCCTCGGCTAAACCACCCATATAGAACCGGCTGCAAGAACAGTGTAAGGATCGCTGCTGTCACCAACCCGCCCATGATTACGGTGGCTAAAGCCCGTTGATACGGTGAATGCGATTCGCGTGAAAATGTATTGACCGGGGATTGTCTGTTTTACGACGCATTGTCAGTACCTCGATTGCTTTATGAGTGATCATTACTCGGGCCCGCCGATAGGCAAGGCTTGCTCGACTGGGCTCACGTAGACCCACCCGGAGACACCGCTTCCGATTCGTCCCGCCTTGCGGATAATGTCTGTTATCCGCACGACGTCGGCGTCGTCGCATACAAGCGAGATGCGCACCTCGGAAATGACCACCACTCCAACCTCGACCGAGAACGTCTGCTCTGACTCCGACAAAGGCTTCAATGTGCCCTTGACATCAAGCAGGGTGATATTCCTTACACCCGCATCACGCAGCGCATCCACTACGGCCGCTGAACGGATGTGGTGTACGAACGCCTTGATTTGTTTCATTGCTATTTCCTCTGCTATTTATGGGCCGCTTTAGCTGCGCATCGAGCGGCCTGGTACTGGAAATCACTCCCTCCGGTGTCACGATGTTATATCTCCGGCGAAGCAGTCACTTCTCCATTCTCAGTTACTGCTCTTGGCTTTCGATAGGCCATCCGATACAGCCCTGGAAGCACAATGAGCGTTAATAAGGTTGAGGATATAATCCCACCAATCACCACCGTCGCGAGCGGGCGTTGAACCTCGGCGCCCGTACTCGTGTTGAGCGCCATCGGCAAAAAGCCCAACGCCGCCACTAACGCGACCATCAGGATGGGCCGTAAGCGCAGCTGAGCGCCGTCTCGAATCGAGGCATCAATATCCTTGCCATTCGACAAGCCGTCCCGAAACGCCGACACCATCATCACGCCTGTCAGCACTGATACGCCGCAAAGGGTAATAAAACCAACCCCCGCCGTGATCGACAGGGGAATATCGCGTAACCACAGCGAGATTATCCCGCCTGTCAGCGCCAGCGGTACGCCGCTGAACACCAGTGCAGCGTCCTTCGCTGAACCAAACGTCATCATCAGGAGTGCAAAGATCATCACCAGTGTTACGGGCACCAACAGGGTGAGCCGCTCGGTCGCCGACTCCAGTTGCTCAAACGTACCGCCGTAGCTCAACCAATAGCCTGGTGGGATTTTGACCTGTTCATCTATCTTCTGCTGAACTTCAGCGACAAAACCTGCCAGATCCCGGCCCCGGACATTGGCACTTACCACCAGGCGGCGCTTGCCATTCTCCCGCGAAATCTGGTTGGCACCTGGTGCCAGCTTCACCTTCGCAACTTCGCCCAAGGGCACAAAGCCCCCCAGTGGCAGCGGAACCGGCAGGCGCTCCAGAGTTCTGAGATCACTGCGCAACTGTTCGGGTAGCCGCACCACGATCGCAAATCGTCGATCACCCTCGAACACCAGGCCCGCATCTTCTCCGCCGGTAGCGGCGGCGAGCACATCCTGAACATCGGCAACATTGAGACCGTAGCGATACAGTGCTGGCCGGTCTGCTTCAACCGAGAGTATCGGCAGACCCGACACCTGTTCGACCTTCACCCCTTCCGCTCCCTCAATGCTATTGATGACCTCGGCGATATCGTTGCCAGAGCGCAGCAATTGCCCTAGATCATCACCAAACACCTTCACACCCAGGTCGGAGCGCACACCGGAGATCAGCTCGTTGAAACGCAACTGAATGGGCTGGCTGATTTCAAATGCATTACCGGGCAGCAGCGCCAGTTTCTCACCTATCTCCTCCAGCAACTGTGTCTTGGACTTATCCGGGTCCGGCCACTCCTCGTGGTCCTTGATCATCACATAGCCATCAGAGATATTGGGGCCCATGGGATCACTGGCGACTTCAGCGGTGCCCACCCGCGAAAAGTAGGTTTTGACCTCGGGCAGTTCGAGTATTGCCCGCTCCAGCTGGAACTGCATTTCGAGCGATTGGGTCAGGCTCGTGCCCGGAATACGCAACGCCTGGATCGCCACATCACCTTCATCCAGGTTGGGAATGAACTCGGCGCCCATACGCGTAGCCAGCCAACCACAGCCGAGCACAAACAGCACCGCGCCGAGGAATACCGGAAGCCGGAATCGAAGTGCAGCCGACAATGTAGGGAGATACAACGACTTGGCTGTGCGCACAATGACATTGTCCTTTTCCTCAATGCGACCGGTCAGCAGCAGTGCGACGGCCGCAGGGACAAACGTGAGCGAGAGGATTAACGCCGAGACCAACGCCATAATCACGGCCATAGCCATGGGCGTAAACATTTTGCCCTCTACGCCCGTCAAGGCCAGAATCGGGAGATTGACCAGAATCACCACCAGTACGCTGATCAAGCTGGGTGTAAACACTTCTCTGGTGGCGGTGAACGTTGTCTGTAACCGTTCGTCGAGTTTCAGGATACGTCCGAGGTGATGCTGGCGCTCTGCGAGCCGCAGGATACAATTTTCAACAATGATAACTGCGCCGTCGACGATCAGCCCGAAATCCAGCGCACCCAGACTCATCAGGTTGGCACTGACTTTCGTCTCCACCATGCCTGAGATCAACATCAGCATTGACAGGGGAATGACCATCGCCGTAAGCAGTGCAGCGCGAACATTACCAAGCATTACCAGCAGCACGACAACCACCAGGACGGCGCCTTCGAGCAGGTTGGTCTGCACCGTGGTAATGGTTTTGTCCACCAGCACTGTGCGGTTGTAAACCGGTTCGGCCGTAACACCCTCGGGCAGGGTTTTGTTGATCTCCGCCAGCTTCTCAGCCACCGCCTCTGAGACAGTGCGGCTGTTGGCACCCAACAACATAACTGCTGTACCCAGGACGGTTTCCTGACCGTCGAGCGTGGCGGCACCGGTGCGCAATTGCTTACCGAACCCCACCTCGGCGACATCGGCTATGGTGACTGGCACATTCCCGCGATAGGCGACGATGACGCGTTCTATCGCGGCGATATCGGCCACCTGGCCCGGTGCTCGGATCAGATACTGCTCGCCGTTTTTTTCAATATAACCGGCTCCGACGTTGGCATTATTTTTGGGCAGTGCCTCCACCAGATCATCAAACGTCAGACCGTATGCCAATAGCCCTGCCGGATCCGGCGTGATATGGAATTCTTTCTCATAGCCGCCGATAGTGTTGATTTCGGTCACACCCGGCACCAGTCGAAGCTGCGGCCGAATGACCCAATCCTGCAGGGTGCGCAAGGCGGTCGCGTCATAGGCTTCGCCGTTCTCTTGTCTTGCGTCGGGCTCGGCTTTCACCGCGTAGTGGAATATTTCACCCAGGCCTGTGGCGACCGGCCCCATAACGGGCTCGATACCCGCTGGCATCTCACTCTTGGCTTGCTGCAAACGCTCGTTGATAAGATTGCGGGCAAAATAAATGTCGGTACCCTTCTCAAAAACAACAGTGACCTGGGATAAGGCATAGCGGGAGATGGAACGGGTTTCTTCGACATAGGGCAATCCGGTGATGGCCAGCTCCACCAGATAGGTTATCCGCTGCTCAACTTCCAGCGGCGAGTAACCGGGTGCCTCGGTATTGATCTGGACCTGCACATTGGTGATGTCCGGGACCGCATCGATCGGAAGATTCTGGTAGTTCCAGACTCCCACCGCCGCTACTGCCGCGACCAGAAAGATGATCAGCCACCGGCGCGCAATTGAAAATTGAATAAGTGCATCGATCATAATAAAAACCTTCTGCCTGACATTCCGCCGCACACGTGATGCGGCGACGCCGATTGAGTGACCAAGGGGAGACTATTGGGTTGAAGAATCTCAGTGCCCATGTTCAGCGTCCTCCTTACCGAGCTCAGACTTGAGCGTGAAGCTGTTCGTCGAGACATAGGCCTCGCCAACTTGTAATCCCTTTAGCACCTCACTGACTTGCCCATCGCTACGGCCCAGCGTTACGGGCCGCGCCTCGAAGCCTTCGTCACCCTCTACAAAAACTACAGGCTGGTCCTCGACAATCTGGATGGCCTCTTCCCGAATGGCCGTAGGCACCTCCGTTTCTGACAACACCACTTCAGCGGTGACAAAATGACCGGGGACCCACCGGTGATCCGGGTTGTCCAGCAAGACTCTTGCCGTGGTTGTCTGGTTGGTACTGCTGCCCACGGGCAAGATAGTCATGATCTTGCCCTCACCAGTGATAGACGGGTCTCGATTGACAATCCTTACTGACTGCCCCACACGGACTATGGAAAGATCTGCAGGAAATACCGATAGGTCCACCCAGACGGTCGAGTAGTCCCCTATCACAAACAACACTCTGTCACCGGTCTGCTCGCCAACATTGGCGTTGCGTTGGGTGACAACCCCGCTCAGTGAAGCGATAACCGGGTAGGATTTCAGGCTCTCGTTGCTCTCCACCGTTGCCAAGGTTTCGCCCTGTTGCACCGCATCACCGATCTGTTTGGCCACGTTTTTGATGACCCCCGGGAAACGTGCTGAGACCGTGTGCTCACGCTCCGCATTGGGAACGATCTGCCCATACAATGGCAAGGTCTCACGGATACTTGCTGGTCCGACGCGATCAACGGCTATTCCGGCATGTTTGATTTGGTCTGGCGTAAGAGCGATACGACCCTCTTCGCTGTGAGCCTCTTCTTGTTCATGACCGTCTGGTGCGGGAGACTCCCCGTGGGCAGGGTTGACTACCCATACCAGTGTGATGACCAAAATGAGTAGCGTCAGCCAACGCGGCACGAGGTGGTACAACGGACTCGAGTCTGCCGGTTCGCCATAGACAGGCAAAGCGACCCAACTCAGCGGCATTGTTAATATGATCAAGCGCAGCCACAAGAAGTTGCGGTATCGTGTAAGTGTTTTCATTGGTCAGATTCCTGTTCGGTCTCATTGGAACCGCGTTCCAGCGAAGGTAATAGGGGTTCAGAAGTCAATTGCTCGATCGTGGCACCGCTTTGAAGTGCGGAGGAAGCTGCTGCGATCAGGGCATACTCCGCCGAGATCAATTCCTGCCGCGCAGCCACCCACTCCTGATAGCCATAGCGGCCGTTTTCGTAAGCTGCCTGCGTTTGCTGCAGCGCGCGTGTCAATGTGGGAATGACATCCATTCGAAGAGAGTTGGCGGTTTCTATCCCCAGCTTGCGCTGCTGGTAGGCATCAAAAAGACTCGCGCGCAAATTCAGCAGCGCTGATTCACGTCGGATGGAGACTTCATCCCGCGAAGCGCGGGCAGACTGGATTGCACCGGCATTTCGCTTTGCGTTAAATAAGGGAATGCTCAAGCCCGCGACCAGAGCGGTATCGTCGGTGTCCTGGAATTGCCGGACACCCACAGACCAGCCTATATCTGTTTTGGACTGGGTTTTGGCGAGTTGGAATTCCGCCTCGCGCAAGCGTTCCTCGCTGGCGAAGATTTCGATAGCGGGATTCTGGATTGCGCGCTGAAACAGCGCGTCGAAGTCACCGACGTTACCCAGCGACTGCAAATCACCAGCCACCCGCACGAAATCGGGTTCTGCCACGCCCCACAACACCGAGAGCGACAGCCGCGATGATCGCAACCGGTTCTGCGCCTCGGTCACCACAATCTCGGCCTGCGCCAACTGTGCGCGCGCGCGCAGCAGCTCGGCCTCCGGCGCGGCACCGGCGCGGGTGCGACGTTGTACCGATTGAACAACGTCTTGCGCAAGCGACCTGCTACTCACTGCAAGGTCCAGACGCGCCTGGGTAGCCACCACGTCCACGTAGCGACGTGTCACTTCCCCCAATAAATCGAGGGCTCGCGCCTGGCGCTCTCCATCAATTAAATATCGTTGTGCGTTGACGGCGGCGACTCGAGCATCTCGCTTGCCGCCCAATTCGATGACCGACGATAAGGCGATGGTAAACTCCGCACTATCGGCGCCGCTAAAATCGTCCGTACCGCCAATATTTTCAGCCTCGGCACTCAGATCAAACTGTGGCCGTAGATTGGCGGTTTGCGCCAAACCCTGTAGGCCGATTTCCCTGAAGCGATACACCTGGAGGTCTGGGTTTTTAGACAGCGCGAGTTGTATCGCCGAACCCAGTGTCATTGTTGTATCGCTGGTTTCAGCGGCGTTTGCCGGCAATGCCAACACGGCTGTAAAAAGGCAGCCGATTAAAGTGTGTATCGACGA
>Ga0070726_10001308_pt1 | contig 25604 bp, 25 predicted proteins | sample tdAd471_FD_67275 | JGI IMG/M metagenome (GOLD analysis project Ga0070726, IMG submission 67275) | Marine sediment microbial communities from the Atlantic coast under amendment with organic carbon and nitrate - tdAd47.1 | ecosystem: Environmental > Aquatic > Marine > Coastal > Sediment | place...
TACCACCACCCTCGCTGACCGTGTCCCCTTCGTCTAGCGGTCTAGGACGCTGCCCTTTCACGGCGGAAACACGGGTTCGAGTCCCGTAGGGGACGCCACTCCTGCACAAAACCGGGTTTTATGCCCAAGGGTGCAGGATCCGGCGAAATTACAGCGATATAAAACACCCTCAAATCCAGTCTCTTCTGACGTTCGATGCGCGCCCTGCTCCACCCGCGCCACAGGCTTTTGGCCGTGTCCAGATCGGGCGTCTCGACATTGCATTCATTTCCTCATGCTTGACCTTTGTTAAGGTCGGCAATTCGTTTGGCCCTCATGATTGTCCGAACAAGAATGCTCTGGATGGGTCATGGATTTCTCGTATTTCACAAAGACAATCGGTCGCGGTCCGACTTTGTCCCGACCGCTGAACCGCAACGAAGCCCACGATGCCATGGGCATGGTTCTCGATGGCGACGTCGAGCCGATACAACTGGGTGGGTTTTTGCTGGTTCTGCGCCAGCGCGGTGAAACGGCGGAAGAACTGGCCGGCTTCGTCGACGCCGTACGTGCCCGTCTGGATATACCGGACAATGCTGTGGTGCCGGACGTGGACTGGCCCAGTTATGCCGATCACCACCGTCAGCAACCGTGGTTTATCCTGAGCGCGATGCTATTGGCCGCGCACGGCATAAAGGTTCTGATGCATGGCATAAGCGGCTGTGCGGACGGCTGTGCACCGACACAACCGGCACTTGAAACGCTCGGCATCACGCCGTGCAGCTCACTCGCTGAGGCGTCGGCGGCGCTGGCTCGCGAAAACCTGGCGTATATCGGTCTGGAGCATATGTCACCGCAGGCAGAGGCGTTATTTCACTATAAGCCGTTGCTGGGCGTCCGCTCCGTCGCCAACACGTTTGTCCGCGATCTCAATCCACTTGGCAGCGCCTTTACGCTGGTTGGGATCGTGCACTCGCCTTATCGGGAAGTGCATCAGACCGCCCTCGGCTTACTGGGGCAAACCAACGCCGCGGTCTTTAAAGGGATAGGTGGCGAGGCACAGCGCAATCCGTACAAGAGCGTGCAGATCGCCACCCTGAATGACGGGTATCACGGCGTCGAAGACTGGCCGGCGAGCTTAAGCGGTGAACCCTTCCTGTGGAGAGAAGAAGACCTGTCGCCGCAACGGGTTGCGGCACTGTGGAGCGGATGTCTCTCGCATCCGCCTGCCGAATCTTCGATCACGGCAACGACAGCTGTCATTCTCAAGCAAACCGGGCATGCGAAAACCCGCGACGAGGCGAACAAACTTGCCCAATCAATGTGGCGGGACCGTCACTCGGCGGGTAACACAGAGCTGCTCAGTGGCTCGTTCCGGACGACAGCGTGATCTTGTTGTAGACGTTGTATTTGCCGGACGGTTTGACCATCGGAATCCGCTTCACCTCTTCCAGCGTCACGGCATCGTAGACCACCAGCGCGCCGTCCATGTCCCAGATACTGGCAAGCGCAAAGTCGCCGTCCCTGGTGAATTCGATATGCGCCGCCGTCTTGCCGGGTGCCGGGCGCAGCGTCTTGACGATGTCCAGCGTCCGCTTGTCGATCACATGGATGGCGTCCCTGTTCGGGCCGAAGAACACGTCGACCCAGGCATAGGGAGTTTTTTCGTGCGAGCGCATGAAGAAACCGGGGCCGAGCGTTTTAATCGTTTTCACGGTCTTCCAGGTTTCCATATCGATGACACTGACCTGTCCGCCTTTCAGATGCGGCGTCGCGAACACCGTGCGGCCCTGATATTCGAACGTAATGCCCGACCCGAGATGCGGCAGGCCTTCAAGTTCCAGATCGGCGACCTTGCGACCGACGTTCAGGTTCACGACTTGGCCTTTCTTGGTGTTGCGTGCGGCGCCCATCAGATTGCGGTAATCCTGATCGAACAGGAAATCGTCGACGTAATCGTCGAGAACGATATGCCGCACCGGGAACGGCCCTTCATCGAAAGCCCCTTCCTGCATCCCCGGCTGATAGTTGTGAATAAGGCCAAGCGGCACCGGGCGCGGATTTTCGGCGTAGGAAATCTCCCAGATCTCGGGGATGTCCTTGAGCGCGACAATGAAGCTTTCGCGCGGTGCGGCGGTATATACGGCGCTGACGCGTGACGTCCCGCCTTTTTTCCCGACCACGTCGATGACCTTGACCGGCTTCAGTTCGCGGGCATCGAGAACGACCAGCGTATGTGGCAGGAAATTTCCGGCCAGCACATATCGCCCGTCCGACGACACGGCGATATTTCGGGTATTGATTCCGACGCGCACCTCCGCCACCGGCTTGAAGGTGACAAGGTCATACTTGCTGACCCAGCCGTCGCGGGACGCCAGATAGACGAAACGCCCGTCCGGCGAATACTTGGCCCCGCCGTGCAGCGCGAAGCGGGACTTGAAGCGCCACAGCGGCGTGAACGTGTCGCCGTCGAGGATCGTCACATGATGATCTCCGGTCTCGACCACCGTGAACAGGTTCATCGGGTCGGCGTCGTGCACCGGCGTATCGTCGAGACCGGCGAGCGCATTGTGCAAGACGTGGCTGGCGTCGATGTCGGCCAGACCCCAGTCCGGAACGTTCGGCAAAGGCTTGAAGATAAACGCCGCCAACGCGGCGATATCTGCATCGGCGATCTGCCCGGCGAACCCCGGCATCTGCGTTGCCGCGCGCCCCTTGGAAATGGTCTCGATGGCGGCTTGTTTTTTCAACCGGCCAAGGTTTTCCGGCAGCAGGGCCGGACCGATCCCGCCCAGCCGGTCGGCGCCGTGGCAGGCAGCACAGTGCTGCTGATAAACCGCCAGAATCTTCGGGTCGAATGTCGCGTCTTCTGCGGACGCCGCCGAGGCGATAAGGCTCAGCAGCGCGGCGAGACAGAGACTAACGGAGCGCATAGGCATAATCACCTTTCCCGTATGGCCTGTTGAGAACACGTTCCCCGCCTTCATCGATGCCGATTTCGGCGTCTGTCAGATAACAGCCCGGGTCTTCGGCCCACGGATCGCCGGTCAGCTGCATGGCGCGGACCCGTGTATTGCCGCCGCAGATAGCGAAATGGCGACAATCCGCGCAACGCCCGCCGATACGGCGCGGCTGCGCCTTCAGCCCGGCCATCACCGGATCCGAAAGGTCCGTCCAGATATCCGAGAACGGGCGGTCCCTGACGTTACCGAGTGAATAGTTCCACCACATGGTATCTGGATGTACCTGCCCCAGATTGTCGATATTTGCGATGTTCACGCCCGACGAATTACCGCCCCATTGCTCCAGCTTGGCCTGCAGGTGATCGGCCATTTCCGGAAAGTGCCGGCGTGCCCAGTGCAGCATGTAAACACCATCGGCATCGTTGTTGCCGGTGACAAACTCCTTTTCCCTGCCTTCGCGCAGCAGCCGCAGGCAGGTTTCGAACATCAGGTCCATGGCGTCGCGGGTCACATCCCAATGCGCGTCATCGCCCCGATTCTTGTTGCCCCGGCCGGCGTAATTCAGGTGCGAGAGATAGAACTTGTCGATCTCCTCGCGTTCGATCAGCGCCAGAAGTTCCGGCAGTTGATGTGCATTGTCGAGCGTCATGGTGAAGCGCAATCCGACCTTGAGCCCGTGCGCACGGCACAGCTTCGCCGCGTGCAGCGATTTGTCGAAGGCCCCCGCCTGACCGCGGAACGTATCGTGCGTCTTGCCGATCCCGTCGAGACTGATGCCCACATAGTCGTACTGGATCGCGGCGATATCGTCGATCAGGGCATCATCGATCAGGGTGCCGTTGCTGGACAGGCCGACATAAAATCCCATGTCCTTCGCACGCCGGGAGATGTCGAAGATATCCGGACGCAGCAACGGTTCGCCACCGGACAGGATCAGCACACGGACGCCGAACGACCACAGGTCGTCCATCACACTAAACACGTCGTCCGTTGACAGTTCGCCCGGAAAATCGTGGTCGGACGAGATCGAATAGCAGTGCTTGCACTTCAGATTGCAGCGCCGGATCAGGTTCCAGATCACCACCGGCCCGGGCGGCGCGCGCTTCGGCCCGAGCGGTGTCGGTTCAATAATTTCTTTCATGTATTGCGTGATACGAAACATGTCGCCCCCTATGCCCCTAGCCTGAGGCCGGTTTTTTTGAGAATCCGCGTGCTGTAGAGAATTTCATGGCGGCGCGCGCGATTGCCGAGCAGGCGGGCGATTTCCGCGACCTGCACCTCGACCTCGTCGCGGCGGCGGCCGTGCACCATGGCAAACAGGTTGTACGGCCAGTCCGGCAGATGCCGGGGACGGCGGTAGCAATGCGAGACGAATTCCAGTGCCCCGACCTCTGCGCCGGCATCGGCGATGGCGTCGTCGTCGACATCCCAGACAGACATGCCGTTGGCGCGCACGCCGAGCCGGTAATGATTGGGCACGGCACCGATGCGGCGAATCACGCCGCTGTCCAGCATGCGCCGCATGCGCGCGATGACTTCATCCGGGCTCAAGCCAAGGATTTCGGCCACCGCATGGTAGGGCTGCGCCACCAGCGGCAATCCGTCCTGCGTTTCCTGGACGATGCGTCGGTCGATTTCATCGAACGGCAGCATGGATCTGACCTCGTTCATACTTCGACCCGCAGGCCGACGTAGTATTCTTCCTGCTTCGGCATATTGAAGACAGGCAGCCCGGTCTCGCTTTCGATCTCTGCAATCACCTCGCCGATCCGTTCCGGCTGTTCGACGGACAGCACGAACCACATGTTGAGCTTGTGATCGCGGGCGTAATTGTGAGCGACTTCGGGATGCGCGTTGATGCGCTCGGCCACCTGTTCATAGACGTCATCCGGCACCGCCATCGCCGCCAAGGTGACATCGCCACCCAGTTTCTCTGCGTTGAACATCGGACCGAAACGCGATAGCACGCCTGCCGCGCACAGGTGCTCTATGCGGCGGATCAGTGCTTCCTCGGTTATGTCCAGTCCGGCGGCGGCATCGGCATAGGGATTTTCCGAGATCGGAAAGCCCCCCTGCAGGCCATTGATGACCTTTCGATCAACGGGGTCGAGCGGAATGATATCCGCCGTCGGTTTGTCGACCGTATAACGCGCACCGCACTGTTTGAAACACTGCCGGCTGAACAGCACGGCGTTCGGATAGGCCCCGATGCCGGTTTCGTTGTTCAGCATGTCGATCTGCCGGCGTACCGTCTCGCGGTCCTTGCCATGCACCATGCAGAACAGATTGAACGGCCACTGCGGCAGGCGCCGCGGCCGCTGATAGCACAGGGTCACGAAGTCGTAAGCCGCCAGTTTTTCGCCGAGATCATCAATCCCGGCATCCGGTACATCCCAGACGACCATGGCATTGGCCTTGTAGCCTAATGCCCGGTGGCGGACGACCAGCCCCAGGCGCTTGATGACGCCGTCACGGCTGAGCCGTTCGAGGCGGCGGATCACGTCATCCTCGTCGATGCCGAGACGGCTTGCGATCTCTTCATAGGGTGCGGCGACCAGCGGCATTCCGTGTGCGACCTCCGCCAGCAGGTTGCGGTCGGTATCATCGAGCGCGCTCATACCTGGAACCCCAGATCTATGTGGAAGGCCTTCACCAGCGGCAGTTCCACGGGCGTCAGCCCGGTTTCCACGGCGATCCGCTGCAACGTTTCCAGAACCGCTTCGCGGGACGGCCCCGTGACGACGAACCAGAGATTCAGCGCATGCTCACGCTCGTAGTTGTGATTCACTTCGGGATAAGCGGACACAAGGCCGGCCACATCGGCGAGCTGCCCGGCCGGCACCGACATTGCCGCCAGCGTGCTCGCCCCGGCGCGGTTGGGTGCGATCACGGCGCCGACCCTGGACAGCACGCCGCGTTCGCGCAGATCGCCGACAATTTCCAGCACCTTTTTCTCGGACATGCCGAGCTTATCGCCGATCTCCGCGAACGGCCGGGGATGCAGCGGGAAATCATGCTGATAGGCGTTGACGATACGGCGCTCGGATTCGCTCAGCGACATGTCACAATCCGATCCGCCCGGCCCGGGCCGTCAGGAAAATTCCGCTCGGCTTGTCGGCCTTGAGGCTTTTCAGAACCTGCATGGTCCGGGTGTCGTAGACATCGACCCGGTTTTCGTCGCGGACGGAGACCCAGACCTGCTCGCCGCGCGGCGTGAATTCCATATGCAGGACGGCTTTGCCTGGCGTGTAAGTTTGCGCGATGTCCAGTGACGGCACGTCGATGACCTGTACGGTGTCGTTCAGCGGATGCGCGAAGTTGACCCAGACCTGACGGCCGTCCGGACGCGCCACGGCAAAAATCGGCTGCCCGTGCACCTGAATCCGCGTCACTTCCTGCCAGGTGTCGGCGTCGACCACCAGCACCTCGTGCCGGCCGACAGCGGGCAGGAACAGATAGTTCCCGGCCCGGGCCCAGCCTTCGAGGTGCGGCATCTTGTAGACCGGCAGCTTTTCCTCGCCTCGGCCGTAGCCGTCGAGAATCCGCGTCACGCCCTTGTCCGGCGCCCACAGATCGAGCTTCGCCAATCCGTCCTCGCCGAACAGGCCCGCGACATAGAAACGGCCGTCCGACGTGATCAGCGCATCATAGGGATTCTTGCCGACGTCACGGTATTTCCGGATTTTCGGATGTGCACGATCCATGAAATCGGCGATCCAGATTTCACCGGCGTCCCAGAGACTGAAGATAAACTGCTGGCCCGGTGCGTCGACAAGGCCGACCACTTTCGACAACGTGCCGTCGCCCATGTCGGCAGGAATATCAGCGACCGGATCGAGTGTTTGGGCATCGAAAACGCGCACCCCGCCCGGCTTGTAGTTGGAAACCGCGATCAGCGTGCCGTCCTGGGAAATCGCCCCGCCGATACTGTTGCCGGACTGTACGATACGTTTCGAAATTCTTGCCCTGAGCAGATCGACCTTGGTCAGTCCCCCGTCGCGGCCGAAGACATAGGCGTAGCGCCCGTCACGCGAAAACACGGCGGAGGCATGGCTGAGATCGCCCAAGCCTTCGACCCGGCTCCGCACTGTGACGTCGGTGGTGTCGATGATCACGACGCTGCCGGCGGCGCGTTCGATGACGATGCCGAGATCGCCGGTGCCGTAAAGCGCAATGTCAGCTCTGGATGCACCAGCGGCGCCCAGCAACACGGCGGCGGCGACCGCCACGATCCGCAATACATACCTGTAATCCGTCATCAATTCGATCCCTTGTTCTTGATACGCTCCGCCAGATACCGGGCCTCGGCCTGACTCAGCAGGTCCTTCCACGGCGGCATCGCCTTTTCCGGGTTTCCGTACAGGATCATGTCGGCGATGCTGTCGACATCACACCCGGCGAACCGTTCCGGCAGCAATGCCGGTCCCAGCCCGCCCTGCAGCGTCATGCCGTGACATGAGCCGCAGTCCTGACGCAGCAGATGATCCAGGCTGGCCTTTCGATCTTCGGAAACGGGTTCGCCATGAACGGGGGCAGGCGCGGCGGCACTCGCGCACCCCAGCAGTATCAGGACACTCAATCTAGCCCAGCTGTGCAAAATTGCGTTCGGACAAGAGTGCCTCATCGCACACATCTCCCAGCAGTTGGCCAGCGACATCGACGACACGGCCGACGACAAACATAAGCGGAGAAGGCAGGTCGGCTTCGGCGACATCGCTCGCGATCTCGCCGAGGGTAGATACAATACGACGCTGGCGCGGCGTCGTGCCATGGCTGATCGCGGCCACCGGCGTCGATGCAGCCAAACCTTGCGTCATCAGACGAATTGAAATCTGCGCCATGTTGGCGGCGCCCATGTAGATCACCAGCGTGGTATCCGGGTCCGCCAGTCCATGCCAGTCGAGGTCGAGTTCCATATCTTCGCGGCAGTGACCGGTCACGAATCGGACCCCCGTCGCCAAACCGCGATGCGTTAACGGAATACCGGCTGCCGCCGCACATCCGGATGCGGCGGTCACCCCCGGAACGACGGCATACGGTACGCCGCATTCCTTTAAATAAATCGCCTCTTCGCTGCCGCGTCCGAACAGAAACGGATCGCCGCCCTTCAGGCGCACCACAAGCCGGTTGGTGCGCGACAGCGACACCAGAAGTTCATTGATTTCGTGTTGCGGAATGGGATGGCATTGCGGCTGCTTGCCGACATTGATGCGCGCCACGCCCGTTGGAATGAGGGCAAGAATTTCCGGCGACACCAGCCGGTCATAGACGACAACATCTGCTTTTCTGATGAGATCGTAAGCTTTCCGAGTCAACAAGTCTGGGTCACCCGGACCCGCGCCGACAAGACAGACTTTCGCATCTTTTTCCTGATCATGATCCGCGCACAGCATCCTGTTTTCCTTTCAGTGACCGGTGGACGGGACCGGTGAGGGGCTGAGATCCCACCGGCCCGCCAACCAGATCAGGCTTAGTAAACGTCGTTTCGCGTATTGAAGACGTTGAACTTGCCTGTCGGGGTTACCAGCCGTTTGTCACGGATCACGGCTTTTTTCTTCAGGGTCTTGTCATCGACAACGACGATCGCCGATTCCTGGTTCTTGGCGTTCCACACCGAGAACCAGATTTCGTCGCCGGCCTTGTTGTATTCACCCTGCACGACACGGCGCACGCCTTCGGTAATTCCCGACCATTCGCCGATCGGCAACACCTTGTATTTGGGTTCGTCGCTGGTCATGTCGGCGATATTGAACACGGCAACCGAAGACGCGAGTTCGGCTTCCGGGTTCAACGGCGTATCGACATACAGGTGCTTGGATTTCGGGTGCGTTTTTACGAACAACGCGCCCCCGCCCTGCCCTTCGAGGGTCTGCACGACTTTCCAGGCCTGATCGGGATGGCCTTCGGGATCGGTACCGATCAGCGCGATGGTTTCGTCGCCAAGGTGGCTGGTTACCCACACCGGACCGAACTTGGGATGCACGAAGTTGGCGCCCCGGCCCGGGTGCGGCTTGGTGCCGGTTTCGATCAAGGCAACAAGTTTGTTTTCCTTGGTATCGACGACCGCGACCTTGTTCCGCGCATTTGCCGCGACCAGGAAATAGCGGCCGGTGGAGTCAAAACCGCCGTCATGCAGGAACCGTTCGGCTTCGATATCCGTCACCTTGAGGTTTTTCAGGTCCGAATAGTTGACCATCAGGATGTGGCCGGTCTCCTTGACGTTGACCACGAACTCGGGGTGATAGTGCGAGGCGACGATCGCGGCCACGCGCGGCTCCGGGTGAAACTCCTGCGTGTCGTATGTCATGCCGCGCGTCGAGACGATCTTCTTCGGCTCCAGCGTAATACCGTCCATCAGAACGTATTGCGGCGGCCAATAGGCACCGGCAATGGCATACTTGTCTTCCCAGCCCTTCATCTTCGATGTCTCGACCGAACGCGCTTCGGCGCCGATCTTGATTTCGGCAACCGTGGTCGGTTCCTTCATCCACAGATCAATGAGCGTGATCTTGGCATCGCGTCCAATGGTGAAGACATATCGCCCGGATGCCGACGTGCGCGAAATGTGCACCGCATACCCGGTCTTGATGATCTTGACGATCTTCTTGGTGCCGCCGTCGATCAGCGCGATCTCGCCGGAATCACGCAGGGTGACCGAAAACAGGTTGTCGATATCGAGATCGTTCATTTTTTTCGTCGGACGCTTGTCGACCGGCACCAGCAGCTTCCAGGTCGCCTTGATTTCCGGCATACCGAATTCCGGCGGCTGCGGCGGTTCGACCAGCAGATAACGTGCCATCAGATCGATCTGGTCGGCCGTCAAATCACCGGACGTTCCCCAGTTGGGCATGCCGCCCGGCGACCCGTAGGTGATGAAATCACGCAGCGCCTCGAAGCCGCGCTCGTGCGTCACCTTCGTCGTCAGGTTCGGTCCCGTTGCACCGTTGCGCAGCACACCGTGACAGCCGGCGCACCGCTCGAAATAAATCTGTTTGGCTTGCTGGAACTGCTCCGCCGACAACGGCTCTTCACCCGGCTTGACGCCCGGTTGTTCGAGCTTTTCCTTCCCAAGGACGTTCATACTCGGCTCATACCGGTCGCCGGGTGTCGTCCCGTGTTTCTTTGACTCCGCCGCCATCGCGGACGCGAGTCCCAAACTCAAAGTGGCGACGGTCGCCACTGCAAAAATAGATCGCTTCATTAGAAATGCTCCTGCCCTTTTATTGGCGAATAGACCCAAACCGTATGGGGCTATTCGCCACCGCGCCTTGATCTTGGTTAGGTGGAACACCCCCGGTGCCGGAAACCCTGACTTAACTTGGGTCAATGCCCGTCCGGTGAAATCCCGGATAATCGCCACATGTCGACACGCTTGAACCTCAAGGCCATCGCCTTCACCGTCGTGGCCGTCCTGTTTGCGCTCTCAGCCGGACACAACCCGGCTCTCGGCGTGGAAATGGACCGGCTCGCCGACGTTTTTCCGGGTGCCGAGAAGATCGAGCCGTTTACCGGCAACCCTTCCGCTGCCGATGTGTTCGCCCGTGGCCGGCACGCCGGATATATCCTGTCGAGTGCCGACGTCGTCGGCTCGACCGGCTATGGCGGTGAAATCATCGACGTGCTTGTCGGCGTCACCAATGACGGCGTGATCACCGGCGCCAGACTGCGCCGCCACAACGAGCCGATCCTCGTCATCGGCATATCCGATCAGGATCTGCAGCGCTTCGTCGGCGGCATGGCCGGGCTGAACGTATTGAAGCCGGTACTCACCGGTGTGGACGACGGGAACAAGGCGCCCGATGCCATTGCCGGGGCCACCATATCGAGCGCGGTCATTCAGGACGCCGTCGTCCGTGCCGCCCGCGCCGTGCTGCGCGCGCGGGCACCGGCGGCATCCGGCCCGTCACTCAGGCGCGATCCATACAAAAAAGCCGGCTGGGACGATCTTGTCGCCAATGGTGCCGTACAGAACCTGCGTGTGACGTTCGGCGACGTCGTCGCCCCGCTGAAACCCGAAGGCGACGACGGCAATGTTTTCATCGATCTTTACGCCGCCCTTCTGACCCCCGCCGGCATCGGCGGCAATCTCCTCGGGCCGCGTCCGCACCAGCAGCTCTTTTCCAATCTCGGCGCCGACGACAACGCTATCCTGATCGCGGCCAACGGTTACTATTCCTTCAAGGGCCGGGCCTACCGCAAAACCGGCAGCTTCGGGCGGATTCAGATCGCCCAAGACGGCAAGACCATCACGCTTAAACGCAACGACTATGACAATCTCGAATTTCTCAAGGCCGGCGGTGCACCTGAGTTTCGCGAAATCGCCCGGTTCGTTCTGCCGCGCGCAACCGGGTTCGATCCGGTCCGGCCGTGGCGGCTGGATCTGTTCGTCAATGCCGAAACAGGTGCCGCGTCTACGGAAACGCAGGTGTTCTCCCTCGACTACGTGCTGCCCGATGCGTTCATCGTTCCCGCCACGGCGGCCCTTTTCGGTACCGTCGGCGACGACCGGCCCGAGATGCCGCTCTGGCAGCAGACATGGGATCAGCGCCGATATCGCATTGCCGGTCTGCTGGTGCTGCTGGTGGTCCTGACCGGCATTCTGGTGTTTCAGGACCAACTGGTGCGTTACCGGCGGTTTCGCGATACCGGGCGGCTGGCGTTTCTGGGCGTGGTTCTGGTCTGGCTCGGCTGGTATGCGGGCGGCCAGTTATCGGTGCTGCAGGTGCTGACCTTCGCGCATGCGCTGCTGGGCGAATTCCGCTGGGAACATTTTCTCGTCGATCCGATGATCTTCATCCTCTGGGGATATGTCGCCGTGACCCTTTTGTTCTGGGGACGCGGCGTCTATTGCGGCTGGCTTTGTCCGTTCGGCGCCTTGCAGGAACTGATGAACGCCGCCGCCAGACAGCTTGGCGTGCCGCAGATGAAACTGCCGTTCGCCCTCCATGAGCGGTTGTGGGCGATCAAATACATTCTCTTCCTCGGCTTGTTCGCGGCGTCCCTGCACACCATTCGTGAAGCCACGCTGCTGGCCGAGGTCGAACCTTTCAAGACCGCTATCACAATGGCGTTCGTCAGAAGCTGGCCGTTCGTTCTTTACGTCGTGGCGCTACTCGGCGCAGGGCTGTTCATCGAGCGGTTCTTCTGCCGATATCTGTGCCCGCTCGGTGCGGCCCTGGCGATCCCGGCACGTCTGCGCATGTTCAACTGGCTCAGACGCCGCCATCAGTGTGGCAGCGAGTGTCAGATCTGCAGCGAGCGCTGCACCGTGCAGGCGATCCATCCGACCGGCGAGATCAATCCCAACGAATGCATTTATTGCCTGGAATGCCAGACCTATTACGTCGACGACCACATCTGTCCGCCGCTGGTGGCGAGCCGCAAGAAACGCGAACGCAGGCTGGCGCTGGCTTCGGGCCAGGATATCAGCATCGAAAGGCCGGAAGATGTCTGAGCCGAAACCCATTACCCGGCGTCGTGCCCTGACGATCATGGCCGGCGCATCGTTGGCCCTGCTGGCGGGACCGGCACGCGCGGCGCGACTGTATGAATGGCGGGGCACGGCCCTGGGCGCCGATGCCCGGGTCGTCCTCACGCACACGGACAAGGCCGCCGCCGGGCGTATGCTCGGTCTGATCCGCACCGAAATCGAGCGGCTGGAAAATATCTTCAGCCTGTACCGCCCCCGGTCCGCCGTCTCGACGCTCAACCGCGACGGCCGGCTCGGCACGGCGCCGCTTGAACTGATCCATCTGACCCGGCGCGCGTTGGCCATCACCCGGATGACGAACGGCGCCTTCGACATCACGGTGCAACCGCTATGGGATCTGTATGCCGGGCATTTCCGTAAGTTTCCTTCGGACACGGCGGGGCCGCCGGTGGACGCCGTCGCCGCCGCGTGCAAGCACATCGGCCCCGGCCGGGTTCGCGTCGAAGGCGCGGATATCCTACTGGCGCCAGGGACACGGCTGACGTTCAACGGCATTGCGCAAGGCTATATCACCGACAGGATCACGGGTCTGCTCCGCCGGCACGGCTGGCACGATGTGCTGATCGATATCGGCGAGTATCGCGCGCTGGGCACGCACCCGGACGGCCGGCCCTGGCGGATCGAACTGCCGGGCGGCGCGGAAGCGTTGCTTGGCGATGCCGCGCTGGCGACCTCGGAAGGTGCCGCGACCCGCTTCACCGCTGCGGCGCCGCATCATCATCTGTTCGACCCCCGGACCGGTCTCTGCGCACCCGACTGTGCATCGCTCAGCATCGTCGCTTCCAGCGCTGCCGATGCCGATGCTCTGTCGACCGCCCTGTTCGTGGCACCGCCTTCCGAACATGAACGTATCCTCGGGTTATTTCCGGACGCGCACCGCGTCACCATCGGCTAGGGCAAACATGAGCAAACATTTCGAGATCTTTTTTTCCTATGGCTTCAGACCGTTCTTCCTCGGATGCAGCGTTTATGCCGCGGTCGTCATGGCCGCATTCATGGGCTGGATCGGGGTTCACCATGCGGGCGGCGATTTTATCCGCCTGCCGTTTTCCATGGCGCCTTATATCTGGCACGCCCACGAAATGCTGTTCGGCTTCGCCATCGCGGCTGTCGCCGGATTTTTGCTGACCGCCGTCCCGAGCTGGACCGAAACCCGTGCCGTGCACGGCAAGACGCTGTGCGGTCTTTTCGTCCTCTGGCTGACCGGCAGGATCGCGATCTGGTTTTCGGCATCCTATCCAGCATGGATCACGGCGCTGGCCGATCTGGCGTTCATTCCGGTGCTGGGCATTTTGGTCATCGGCGCCCTTTCCAAGGGCTGGTCGAAACGGAACCTAGTTTTCGTGCCGCTGCTGGGCGGCTTTTTCATCGCCAATCTGCTGTTCCATCTCGAACGAATGGCGTTTCTCGATGACGGCATAGATACCGGACACCGCCTCGCCGTCGATCTGCTGGCCTTGCTGATTGCCATCATCGGCGGGCGTGTGGTTCCTGCGTTCACGACCAACGCCTTGCGCCGCAGGGGGGAACAGAAACTACCGGTCAATCATGCGCCGCTGAACGTGCTGGCCATTGCCTGCGTCGCACTGTTCGCCATTTCCGACACCGTCATGCCAGATGCACCCGTCAGCGGTTGGCTGGGGTTGGCGGCGGCGGTGCTGAACGGCGTCCGGCTGGCCGGGTGGCGCGGCCTGCGCACGCTGTCGGAACCGATCGTCGCCGTCCTGCACGCCGGGTTCGCCTGGCTTGTCATCGGTCTGGGGCTCAAGGCCTGGGCGACCCTGGGCAGTGCGCTGTCGCCGCAGACCGCACTGCACGCTCTAACCGCCGGAGCCGCCGGCACCATGATCCTTGCCGTCATGAGCCGCGCCGCGCTTGGTCATACGGGACGCGAGATCGTCGCCGGCCCGACCGCCGTGGCGGCCTACATGTTGGTGTCGGCCGCCGCGCTGATCCGCATCGCGACACCCTGGGCGGTTCCCGAATACTACAATGAAGGCATGCTGATCGCCGGTATCGGCTGGATTGCGGCGTTCTCGCTATTTGCCGCGGGGTACTGGCGGATTCTGACAGGGCCCCGGAAAAGTCAGACCCCGTAAACGTTCAGGCCACGGTCCTTTCGTATTCCTGTTCGTCGACTGGACAATATTCGCGCAGACGTTTGACGTCTTCGACATACACCTGGTTCGCATCCGTTGTGACACCGTAATCGCGAAGCTTGTTCAGAAGCCGCGACAAGCTTTCCGGTTGCACACCAAGGCGCGCGGCAATCAGGTTCTTGTCATAAGGCAACGTGATCACACAAGGCCCTTCGGTTACCTGACAGCGGCGCAGCAGAAATTCCACCAGTCGCTGGCTTGCGGAACGTGTTTTCAGGCGCTCGACCTCATAGACGAGACGGTGCAGGTGGCGCGACATCGAAGCCAGCATGTTCAGCGCCGTTTCCGGATGCTTTTCGACCGTCGACGCGAAGCGTTTGGACTCGATGAATACGATACGCGCATCCTCGACCACCTCGGCGCTCGCCGGGTAGCCGACACCGATGAAGGCCGCTGCTTCGGCAAACATGTCGCCACGGCTGAAGATGCCGAGCACGGCATGATCGCCGCCAGCCGTGTCGCGATAGACCTTGATCCAACCGTCGAGGATGACGAAAAAGTAGTCCGCCGGATCGCCGCGCTGAAACAGCACCTTGCCTTTCGGGCACGCCTTGATCTGCGCACCCTGGACGATTGCCTGGAACAGCGGCTCCTCCAGCCCTGAAAACAGCGGCTGGGCGCGAACGATTGCGATACTATCGTCATCCATGATGAATATTCCGCTCCTGCCCCGGCAAATTACGCCTGGGACACCCCTGATACGACAAAGCATATCCTTTCACGTCAAAGTTTGCCAGTGAGCAGAATTACCCCAGCATGCGATGCAGGCGCGCATCCCTGGTTTTGAAGTGTTCGACGAACCAGTCCTGCAGGCGTTTGCCGAGCTCGCGCGTCAGGCCCTCGTAACCGCCGGCATCGTATTCATCCATGATGTCACGGATATCGTCGAGTAGCCGTTCATGGTCCGCTTTGTGATCGTCGAACTGATCGTAGCCTTTGGCCCGCATGATGCGTTCTTCGAGCGCGAAGTGACTGGAGATGCGGGCAAATATCTCACCGAGAAAAGCTTCGAATTCGCGCCGGGAAGAGCCGCTCTCAAGCTCCGCGTGCGCCTCGTTGATCAGGGAAATCAGTTCGCGATGTTCGAAGTCTACCGCGTCGATGCCAGTGCGGAATTCGTCGCGCCATTCGACCAATGTCATGAACTTATCCTCCGCCACCGGTACCGGACAGCAAGAACCCGCCGTTACCGGGGTCAAAATCGATTGCCAGAATTTGACCCGGCTGCAGCGCGACATGTCGGTGCGCTTGGAAATCCCAGCCGTCGGCACGTGTCGTGTTGCGCAGCCTGAGCAGCACCTCGTGCCGGCCGGCGGGCACGTCGAATTTCTCGTACATATGCGACGGCCCGTCCCCGCGAAGTCCCGAAGGCGGCAGCGATTGATCGAAAACCGTTTTACCGTCCAGCTCGAACTGGACCACGACGTCGACCCGCTCGCGCGAGCACAGTTGCGCCTTGCGCATGTTCGCGGCGAGCGCGCTCAACTCGGCAGCGGTGCGGTCCCGGCAGCCGCCCTTGGGTTTCCCGCCGTGCGCGAAGCTGAGCTTGATCTGCGCATCGCCCTCGGCAATCGGGCGGTAGTTGGGTGCCTGAGAGAAATACCCCAACATCAGCGCGAAGCCGGCATAGACACAACCCTGTAATAGGTATCTGGTCGGTGCGTTCATTATGGCACCTCACCGGTTTCGGCAGCACGGACATTGGCCGCCGCCGCATCCGCCAGATCGTCCAGGGCATGCGTGGCATGCGTCTCGGGTGAGTTTCCGAGCCCTGCCTGAAAAGCCTCCAGCCCGGCAAGCGCAGCGCGCCATTGCGTCGGCGCCATCCACAGCCTGAGCAGCTTGTCGCGGGGCACGCGCTTGCGCAGATGCGGATCGCGACGGCCGTCGAAGCGGTCCTCGCTCCATTCGGGACCGAGCCGATACTGACACTCGCCGCTTCTGCAGCCGACAATCGCCACGCCGTCCGCCAGATCCTTGCTGAGAATGTAGTCTATATATGACGGCGGCAGCATGCCGGCGCACGGCAGGTCGACGGCGGCGCGGTTCGCGGTCGCCAGTTTCCTGCTTTTGATGCCGTGATCGCAGCCGATCAGCAGCACCCGGTCATGGCCACTTATCTTCGCCGACGCAGCGTGAATTTTATCGCGCAGCGACGCTGCCGTCAGTCCCGGTAGATCGATCCCCGGTACCAGGTCGCTGCGTCGCCGGAACGGCATCGCCGTCGGGCAAGCGCCGACACAGATACCGCAACTGACGCAGACGTCTGCATCGACGACGGCCTGTTTGTCGAACGGCAGACCGTCGGTGCGCGGCATCATCATGATCGCACTGAACGGGCAATCGCTGGCGCACCGCGTGCAACCGTTGCAGTTATCCAGATTGACCGTCGCCGCCGCCAACTTGCGGCGCGGCGGCAGCCACGGTAGCGCCATCAGCGCGAACGTCGCCCCGAAGGCGATCATCCACATCGTTCCCGCCCCCCAGTTTTCGATCAGCGGATAGGCAAACAGATAATACCAGTCGAAATTCAGCAGCTGCGGCACCCGGTCCAGATCGGCGGGCGCGTGACTGATTGCCGGGGTGACGAAGGACAGCACCACCAGCATGGCAAAGGTGCCGACGGAAAGGCCGCGCGCCGGCTTCCAGCGCGCGTAGGCGACTCGCTGCAGATGAATCCACATCACCAGAAGCAAGATCAGCGGCAAGGCGATATGCAGGAATATCAGCAGCGTGAAAAAGCGATCGTCGAGGCTTTCGTGCTGCATGAAGTTGCGTGCGATCGGCTCGCCGAAGATCGGCAGCCAGTCGAGCCATTCGGCGGAAACGATGGCGATGTATTGGGCGAGTTGATCCCACACCAGCCAATACCCGGTGACCCCGGCGGCGATGATCAGCCAGGTCATCGGCACGCCGGTGATCCAGGAAAAATACCTGGGCCCGCGATGGTGATCGAAGGCGAACTCGCGGATCATGTGCAGCACCATCATCACCACCAGCGCATCCGACGCATAGCGGTGCAGCGAACGCATGACGCCGCCCAGATACCATTGGCTGTTGGTCAGTTGATCGACCGAGTCATAGGCTTCCGTCAGGCCGGTATCGAAGAAGGCATAGACGTAAAACCCGGAAACCGCGACCACCCAGAAATAGAAGAAACCCAGGCCGCCGAGATAATACATAGGGTTCCAGCGTGCTCCGAAAGCCATGTCGAACCAGCCTTCGAGCCACATGAAGCCCATGCGCAATGCCGTTTGGATCGCTTTCAATTGCCGTCTTCCGTTGCCCGGCTATACGTGCCGGATGGTCCGTCGATGCGCCAGCCAGGAACGCACCAGCACGATGGCGACGCCACCCAGGCTGAGAGCGCCCAACGCCGTCGCGATGAATATGGAATAGTCGAACTTGTATTTGCCGCTTGCCGGGTCGTAGAGCGTGCAGAACAGCCGCACCCGGTTGATCAGCCCTTCGATGCTGGTCATTTCGATGCGCCCGCCATAGGTCAGTTGCTTGAGCGGCTCGACCAGCAAAGGCGCGGTGAAGTCGGCACCGTAAATGTGGCGGTAGACACGCCCGTCGGTGTCGATCACCGAGGTCTGCGATAGATGATCGAAACCCTGCGGCGAGGGCCGGAAGGAAAACCCCAGATCGCGCGAGAGCGCGTCGATGGTGGCGGCATCCGCGCTGAGAAAATGCCAGCCCTTTACATTGATGCCGTGCGATGCCGCGTAGGAGCGCATCCGGTTCGGAGAATCGTTGCGGGCGTCGAAGCCGATGCTGACGATCTGAAAACTGTCCGCACCCAACGCATCGCGGGCGACGGCGACCGCATCGGCCAGCGTTTCGGAAACCATCGGGCAGATGTCGGCGCAGCCCGTGTAGATCAGGCTGACGACCAGCGGCTTATCCAGAAACTGCGTCAGCGTCACCTGCCGGTTGCGGGTATCGGTAAAGCGGTAGTCACCGATCGTTGCGCCGATCGCCGCCTGCGACGCTTCAAGCGCCTTGTTGCGGTCGAAGGCCGTGCCGGCGTGGGCCGATGCCATCGCGCCGACCAACAGGCCCCCCAACGCAAGCAGCCCTACCCATGCCGGTTTAAAGTGCGGCAACGAGGCCCCCCTCCAGCATGGCACCGGCCAGGACGAGAATGAGTTGTGCCAGCGATGCGAAGAACGTCTGCATGGCTGTCGCCGGACGCGGGTCACGCACGAAAATCCAGTTCCGGTACAGGAAATAGCCGCCGCCGATGATCGCCGGCAGCATATATACCGCGCCATAACCGAACATTCCCGGCAACAGCGAGATCGCGACCAGTACGACGGTATGAGCAAAGATGACACGGGCACCGCGGCGCATGCCGAGGACCACCGGCAACATGGGAACGCCAGCTTGCGCGTAATCCTTTTCCAACGCTGCCGCCAGCGACCAGAAATGCGGCGGCGTCCATAAAAAAAGCACCATTGCCAGGATCATCGGCACCGGCCCCGGGATCGGGGCAACCGCCGCCGAGCCGGCCAATACCGCGAAGGTGCCGGAGAGGCCGCCGATGACGATGTTCCAAGGCGTCCGGCGTTTCAGCCAGACGGTATAGATGACGCCATAGAACACCGCGCCCAGAAACAGATAGAACCCGACCAGCGGATTAAGCGCCAGGCCCGCCACGGTCACCGATCCGGCGAGCAGCAACAGGATGCCGAGATACCATCCCGGACCTGCCATGTAGCGGCCCGTCACGAACGGGCGGCGGCGGGTCCGCACCATCCGGGCATCCAGATCGGCCTCGACCAGTTGATTGAATGCTCCGGCGGCGGCGCTGGCGCCGAGCGCCGTCAGGCCGAGGACCGCGATCTGCCAGACCGGCAGACTGATCCCCGGCGTCACGGCGACCCCGGCCATGGCGCTGAGCGAGATCGCGAAACCGATGCGGATCTTGAACAGCCCGTACAGTTCTTTGACGGTTGCGCGCATTGCCTTGCCCTCCTTGCCCCAGCGTCAGCTCAGCGGCCAGACCTCGGACAGGAACTTCCAGTTGATGTAGTAATACAGAACGAAGCTGATGAAGAAGACCGTCACCAGCGTGATCGTTCCCGGCAGTTTCAGCGTACCGGCGCTGCCGTGCGCGGCGACGACCGCGCCGCCGCCCTGGAACACCACCGGCGATGCCTTGCACGCCGCTTCATCGCGCTTTTTACCGAACAGCACCGAGCCGACGACGATGACGATGTACATGATCCCGCCGATCGTGGCGATGACGCCGAAGATGCCGTTGAGTCCCATCATCAGGAATGCCGATGGCGGATAGTCGAAACTGAGCGCCGCGTCCGAGAACGTCATGTCCCAGTGACGCCGCGCCACGCCGAGAGTCCCCGCCCCCATCATGAACATCGACAAGCCGAAGGCGCCGATGCCGAACAGGTACGGCTGCCACTTGCACCAGCCCTTGAGGATCAGTTCGCGCTGAAAGATCAGCGGCACCACCAGATAAGTCACGGCCATGAACGCCAGCGTGGTGCCGGCGGCGACCGTGCCGTGGAAGTGACCGGTGACGTAGAGCGTGTTGTGCATCAGAAGGTTCAACTGTTCTGTCCCAAGCACGACCCCTGAAATCCCGCCGACAAACCCGAACATGACCAGCGACAGGAACATCCCGGAAAATGCCGGGTTGCCCCACGGTGCATTGCGCAACCAGCCGAATACGCCCTGCGTGAAGCCGTTGCGCCGCTGCGCCGCTTCGATGGCGCCGGGCACGCTCATGCCGTGGATCATGCTGGCGAGCACGGCCAGATAGATTGCATACGACGTGTTGAAGACCTTGAACTCGGAACTGATGCCAGGATCGGTCAGCAGATGGTGCGCCGAGGCAATCGGCAGGAACGCAATATACAGAAGGAATGCGCCCCGGCTGACTTTCTCGCTGAGCGGCTTGGAGCCGATGGTCAGTGCCGCGATGGCATACCATATGGCAACGTGCGCGGCGACATTGACCTGTTGCGACGAATGGCCGAATCCCCACCAGACGAGCCGGTAAGTGAGCGAATCGATATCACCTATCAGCCCCACCGACCACAGGAACGTGGGCACCAGAATGATGGCCCCGGACGCAATCGTGTAAACTGCGATGATCGCCGCCGCGACGGCACCGAAGGTGACCAGCGGGATTGATCCCTGATAGGTTTTTTCCTGCTGGGCGACCACAAGCGTGCCGAAAAACACGAACACCGCGATCAGCGCACCGACCGCGAACAGGATCAGGCCCAGATAAAAATGCGGCGCGGCCTTCATCGGCACGTAGGATGTGAACATGACGCTGGATTCGCCTTGCAGCACGGCAACATTCGCCACCAACGCGCCGACCAGCATCAAAATAAAGGCCAGCCAGGCGAAGCGCGGCGTCGCCAGACGGCAGTTCAGCAGGATCGCCGAGGCGAAATACAAAATGGCGATTTCGAAGAAGACCACCCAGAACACCAGAATGTCGGCGCCGTGACCGGTCAGGGCCAGATAGAACATATCCGCCGGCAGGATGTGCAGCGCCGGCCAGCGCGTCAACGCCACCAGCAGACCGAACAGCCCGCCGATGGCAAGAAACACGATCGCCACGACGGCGTTCGCCTTGATCAGCATTTCCGCGTCCCGGCAAACCTTGAGACCGGTTTCCGGGCATACCCGGTGTGCGAATGTCATTGCCATGTCCGCCCCCTCTTATTCGGTCACGTAGATGCGGCCGACCATCTGATGGTGGCCGATCCCGCAAAACTCGTTACAAACGACGCTGTAGACACCCGCTTCGTTGGGGGTGACCGTCAGCACCATTTCATAGTTCGGATGAACCTGAATGTTGATGTTGGCGGGCTGCAGCGAGAACCCGTGCAGCCAGTCCAGCGAACTGAGATGCAGGCGGTAACTTTCGCCCTTTTTCAGTTCCAGCACCGGCCACCATTCCCACAACCGCCCCAGCATGTAGACGTCGCTGCCGGCCGGCGGGCGGACCACCGGGATACCGGTGTCGCCTTCCTCGCGTACCGTGTACTGATCGGTGAAAGCCTCGACCTTCGCCGCATAAACCTCGGGCTTGATGCGGTACGCTTCGTTGGAAAGGTTCTGCTGTCCTTCGATGTGCCAGAACACCATCGTGAAGAACATCACCAACCCCCAGACGAAGGCGATGGAAATCCAGGTGATCTCCATCTTCGCCAAAGGTTCCTTCCACCAGAGTCTCTCTTCGGGAGGTGTAATTGCCATTGTCCGATCCCCCTTTAATTCGCAACGGGGATTGCGGCAATTTCCATGATCCCCCAAATCGTATAAAAGACGGCGGGCACCGCGACGCCGATGAATAAAAGAAGAAACGGATTATCCAGAATGCTCTGCATCACCGGGATACGTTCATCCTCGGCATCGCTGCCCGGCCCTGCCGGATTGCTTTCAACTTCGGTCATTGGCTCATCTCCCCTCCGACTGCCACCCGGTGAATTGGATCACGAAGCGGAAAGCGCCTCCTTAACCTAGGTTAAGGCCGTCGATCTTGATGGCCGCTCTACTGAACAGGCGGGACATGGGCGGCGATACTGCACGCGCCAACCGCGCATGAATTCAGATACAGGGAATGGAGGACACCGCCATGAGACGAACTCTTCACATCGCCGCGGCGTTTGGATTGCTGAGCCTGGCCGCCGGCATGGTGCCGGCGCAGGGCATGGCCGCTGACGGCGCGAAGGTCTTCAACAAGTGCAAGGCCTGCCACACGCTCGAAGCCGGCAAGCACAAGATTGGGCCTTCTCTGGCCGGCGTCGTCGGACGCAAGGCAGGAACCGCCGAAGGTTATACGAAATACAAAGGCCTGAAGGGGGCGGATTGGACCTGGAGTGAGGACGAGTTGATGGCGTACCTCGAGAATCCGAAGGATTACACCAAGGACAAGACCGGCACGCGCTCGTCGATGACGCTAAAGCTGAAAAAAGAGGATCAGCGCAAAGCGGTCATCGAATTTTTGAAAGGGCACTGAGCACTTCCGCATCGGAACGGACAAAAAAAGACCCGGACCGACGGAGCGGCCCGGGTTGAAGTCACAGGTGCATTGGGTGTGGCGTTATTTGATGGATTCTTGAATTTTCAGATACGCTTCACGCTCTTTCGCCATGATCTCGTTGGCGGTCTTGGTGTCGCGGAAAGTGAGATCGATGTTGCGCTTCTTCCCCACGCCTTGCGCCAGATCGGATTCGACGGCCGGTTTCAACGCGTCGGCGAGAATCTTGAGCACTTCCGGCGGCGTTCCCTTTGGCGCCATCAGCGGCACGTAAGCTGTCGTCCCGAACGGGAAGCCCAGTCCTTTCATCGAGATAAGGTCGGGGGCCATACGCAACGGATCGTAAGATGTCGCGAACAGCGCCTTGGCGTCCCCGGCAGCGACGATCGGCGCCCAAGAGCCACCGGACCAAGCGACATCGACGTCACCCGCAAGAACGGCTTGTACCGCCCCGCTGCCGCCCTTGACCGGCACCGGGATCACGTCGAAGCCTTTTTGCTTGCCGACGAACTTCATCACAAGTCGGTCGACCGATAGGAAGCTGGCGAACTTGACCGGGCGCTTTTCCTGTTTGGCGAACGCCGCGAGATCGTCCAGCGAACTGAACGGCTTTTCCTTGTTGGCAAAGACGGCGCCCTGGAACTCACCGATCATCGCCACGGTCACGAAATCATCGAGATCGTAGAGGGTTTTCTTGACCAGCGGCTCAAGGGTAATCGACACCGAGTTGGTGGCCATCACCGTATAGCCGTCGGGTTTGGATTTCGCGAGGCGCGCTGCAGCGACACCGCCACCAGCACCGGAAACGTTCTGCACCAGTACCGACTGGCCGAGCTTCTTGCTCATGATATCGACCAACGCGCGGACCGTGACGTCCGTGCCGCCGCCCGGCGCATAGGCGACCATGATGGTGACGGGCTTTTCCGGGAATGCGGCTACGGCGGGCGCACTGGCGCCGACGGCAAGTGTCAGTGCGGCTGCCGCCACGCCGATGTTCGATATTGTTTTAATTAGCTTCATTGTTTCCTCCGTTTGTTTAAGTTGCATGTGTTATTTGATTGGTTGATCTATCTGCTCAAACTGCAGCGACTTCGCGCCGGCCACCGCGAACCGCCAGACGGCGAGAACTGCGAAAACCAGGAACGCAATGGCGATCGGATGATCGAGCAGGATTGCCGGATCGCCATCGGCAAGAATGATGGACTGGCGGATCGTCAGTTCCGACATCGGCCCGAGAACGTATCCGACCACGAACGTGACGAACGAATAGTCGAACTTTTTCATGAAGTACCCGACGACGCCGAACACCAGCATCAGATAGACGCTGAACATGCCGCCGCCTTCGAAATAAGCGCCGATAACGCATAGGAAAACGATCACCGGCAGGATGATCGATTCCCGTATCGTGATGACGAGGGAGAAAATCTTCTGGCCGAATAAGCCGACGGCCAACAACGCAATCGACGCCATGATCATTCCCAGGTAAATCCCGACCACGGTCTGCCCGCCGTCGCGGAACAGGAAAGGTCCGGGCGTCAACCCGTGCAGCAGAAACGCCCCCATCAAAAGCGCCGTCGAGAGGCTGCCAGGCACGCCGATGGCGAACACCGGTATAAGGCTCGACGGCACCGTCGCGTTGTCCGCGGACTCGGCTGCGGCGACGCCTTCCGGGTTGCCTTTGCCGAAAGTATCGGGCGATTTCGATGCGCGCCGGACCCATGTGTATGACAGGAATGACGCAAGCGTCGCGCCCAGCCCCGGCAGAATGCCGATGACGACGCCGACGATGCTACCTCGGGCAATGGCCGGCGAGACTTCCTTGAATTCCTGCCAGCTTAGTGCGCTGTCTTCCTTATTGTCGGCTTTGACGCTGGGGCGTGGGTATGAATAGCGGCCGCGCCAGCCTTGATCGATCTGCACCAATGCTTCCGACAGCGCGAGCGTGCCGATCGCCACAGCGAGAAGTGGGACACCGTCGTAAAGCTCGATCATGCCGAAGGTCATGCGCGGCATTGCCGTTTCGATATCGATCCCCGGCACGGCGAGGAGCAGTCCCAGGAAGCCGGCGATCAAAGCCTTGAAAAATGACCGCCCGGCGACGGCGGCGATGAAAGTGATTGAAAATATCAGTATCGACGCCAGTTCGACCGGCCCCAGCCCGATTGCGAAACGGGCGATCGGCTCGGCCAGTGCGATCAGCACGAGGGTCGCAAAGACATCGCCGATGACCGACGAGAACAAGGCGATCTTTAACGCCTTTTGGGATTTTCCCTGCAGCGTCATCGGGTTCCCGTCATACGTGGTGACGACGGATGACGGCTCACCAGGTACGTTGAGCAAGATGGCCGAGACGGCGGATCCGGCGGCGCCCCCCTTGTTGATCCCGATCAGGAAGGAAAGCGCGGCGACTGGCGACAGCGTGAAAGTGAAAGGAATAGAAAGTGCAATGGCCGTGGTCCGGTTCATGCCCGGCAAAGCACCGACGATATAGCCCAGCAAGACGCCGATCAGAATATACCCAAGCGTCGAGAACGTGAGAATCTCTCTGGCAGCCGGTATCAGAAAATCGAGCATGAAACGTTAGCCTTCTATGGCAAGGGGGCCTTCAAAACATAAGTTGCAAGAACGTGCAGCAGGCCGACCGGCAAGAAACAGGTCGCGCCGATGACAAGAAGATTGCGCTCGCCGAGAAAGACCATCAGCCCGGCGATCAGCGCGGGTCCGCCGGCCCAAATACCGAACTTGCCGATGAGTAGAATCGTTCCCAGCACAATCGCCGAGGCAACGAGGAACATCGCGAACTGCCACAAAGTCATCGGGAACGGCTCATCATCCTGGTGGCGATGCAAAAAGGCCTGAATGACGAGTCCCAGTGCACACAGCGCCATGCCGGATGCCATGACGGTCGGATAGACCTTTGGCGAAAGGCCGTAATACGTCCCTTCTTCGGTTTCGAGTGGAATAGCGACAAAGATCAGAAACAGGCT
>Ga0070726_10001309_pt1 | contig 25574 bp, 20 predicted proteins | sample tdAd471_FD_67275 | JGI IMG/M metagenome (GOLD analysis project Ga0070726, IMG submission 67275) | Marine sediment microbial communities from the Atlantic coast under amendment with organic carbon and nitrate - tdAd47.1 | ecosystem: Environmental > Aquatic > Marine > Coastal > Sediment | place...
TTTCGGGGCGGTTTCTGATGTTCAAATCACCGGCATTCTGGGTTGTTTCCTTCGTCGCGGCGATGCTGCTCGGGCTGCTTGCGGCGCTGGCGACGATGCAGCGTCCCAGCGCGCGGTCCGTCGATCCGAACACGCCGCTGATGAGCCCGGCCGCATTTGAGAGCATGGAGATCGTCGCGTTCTCGATGGTCGATCAGAACGGCAATCCGATCGATAACTCGGAACTGCGCGGCAACTGGACGATCATGAGCTTTATGTTTACGCACTGCGTTCTCGCGTGCCCGACGCTGCAGGGCAACATGTACCGGCTCGCCGAGTCGCAGACGCTGCGGGACGAGCCTGTGCGGTTCATGAGCGTCTCGATGGACCCGGAAAACGACACCGTCGAGCGGCTGAACCAGTACGCATCGGACATGGGCGTGGACTACGAGCGCTGGAAACTGGTTCGCGGCGAGCCGGAACTTATTCAGGATTTCATGTCATCGCTTGGGTTCATCCCGCCTCGCGAGGACGGCAACCCGAACAACCTGATCACGCTGCCGGACGGCTCCACGATGGGCAACATCATCCACCCGAACTCGTTTCTCGTGATCAACCCGGACGGGCAGGTCGTCGGTCGGTATCGCGGCGACGACCCGAACGAGATCGAGCAGCTCGCGATCGACCTGAAGCGGGCGATCAACGGCTGATCCGACCCGGCCGGGAGATCAGTCGGATTCGGCGCGAGCCCTGGCATCGGGCAGTTCGATGTCGTGTCGCATGGCCTCGACCTTGGTCGCGAGATATCGGAGATTTTCCTCACGGGGCGTGGGCTGCAGCGCGACGCGTTCCGCGACGGGCACGCCGTAGCGCTTGAGCTGGTCGATCTTGTCGGGGTTGTTCGTGAGCAGGCGCACGGAGCCGACGCCGAGCGAGCGCAGAATCGCGGCGCCGATGCCGTAGTCGCGGGCGTCGGCCTGATGCCCGATGGCGAGGTTGGCCTCGACGGTGTCCATGCCCGAGTCCTGCAACTGGTACGCGCGGAGTTTGTCGACGAGCCCGATGCCACGACCTTCCTGACGCAGGTAGAGCAGGACGCCCTGACCGGCTTCGTGGATAAGCCGCCGGGACTCTGCGAACTGCTCGCCGCAGTCGCAGCGGAGTGAGCCGAGCAGGTCGCCTGTGATGCACTCGGAGTGGAGCCGGACAAGCACGCCTTCGGCATCCGCCACCTCGCCGACGACGAGGGCGAGGTGATCGTCTTCGTTGCCCGGGCTATGGAACACCATCAGCCGAACCGCCCCGAACTCGGTCGGGAGCGTGCTCTCGGCTCTGAGTTCGATGTCTGGCGGTGTGGTGTCGGGTGAGGTCAATGCGTGGTCCGTGGCGTTGTGCGGTGGCTGAGGGCAGGTGCCGAAGCAGAGTGTAGGATGGTCCCGGATGCCTGTGGTGCATCCGGCCGAACCGACGCCCTGTTTTGACGGGTCCGAACGAATTGGATCATTCGCAGCATCTGAACCGAGCCCGCTTGGAGAGGGCACAGCATCGGGCCGATGCTCTGGCGAAGTTCCTCGACAGCCGCTTCCGGCTGCCCGGTACGTCGGTGCGCTTCGGCTGGGACGCGATCGTGAGTGTGCTGCCGCTGGCCGGCGACACAATCATGCTGGTCATCGGGTTGTATCCGGTATATGAGGCGTTGCGGTTGCGTCTGGGCATCGGCGTGGCGTTGCGGATGCTGTTCAACCTTCTGGTCGACTGGCTGGTCGGGTTGATCCCGGTCATCGGCGTCGTGCCGGACGTCTGGTACAAGGCGAACGCGCGCAACGCGGCGCTGCTGGCGAAAGCCATCGCGCGTCGGTCGGGTCAGGAAGCCTGATCGCTCTGCTGGACCTCGTTCAAGCCGAGCGCGACGAGCGTGGCACCCAAGGACATCATGCCGAATAGTGCGAGCACGACCTCGTTCCCCGCCCACTCGGCGATCGCGGCGAAGCCGCCGGCGACGAGCAGAAGCATGCCGACGATTGTGTTCGACAGGGCAGTGTACGCGGCGCGGGTGTCGGGCGAGGCCATGTCGACGATGTGCGTCGAGCGACCGACTCGCACGCCTCGATAAGCGATCATCAGGACAAAGAGCAGGCCGGCGAATACCCATGAAGAGCCGTTCTGCGCGACAACCCCGAGCCAGCCGATGGCTGCGCTGGCGAGGAGGGTCAATCCGCCGATGATTCCCGCGAGCATGAGCACCTTGCGGCTGGAGCGATCCGACAAGCGACCCCAGATGTACGAGCTCGTGAGGGCAGCGACGGAGGACGCGATGACAAACGGACCAAGGTTCGCGATGGACTCTTCGCTGCCGTTGGCCTGAGCGCTCGACGTCAGCAGATAGGGGGGGGCGAGCGCGGTCGAGATCAGCAGGCCACGGGTTGCGATGAAGCGCGTGAGCTGCGGGTCGGTCTTGAGCAGTGAGAACTGATCGATCGCAACCGTCAGCGGGTTGCCGCCGCCCTCGGTCGAGCCGGCGGCTTCGGTGAGGCCGGAAAACAGCCCCGCCGCGGTGAGCCACAGTCCCGCGGCGATGCAGAGCGTGATGGCGATCGATGTGACCGTCAGCGGGATGAGCCCGAGCGTGATCGCGAGTCCGAAGGCGAGAACGACGCCCGCCGAGACCGAGGCGGCGGTGCCGGTCGCGGTGCCTCGCGTGGACTTGGAGACCGTTTTGCCGAGGACATCCTTGTAGCTGACCGAGCACACGCTGCGCGCGATCGCGAAGACGGCGAGCAGGCCGACGATCACACCGCCCGCCAGGTTGCCTTCGAGCGTGAATGCAGCGATGGCCATGCCGGCGACGCAAAGGCCCTGTATCGCACTGCCCGCGGCCCATGCCCACTTGCGCCGCGGGAGCGATCGAATCCAGCCGGCGGTGACCAGTTGGGGGAGCAGCGCACCAGATTCGCGGACGGGCACGAGCAGCCCGATCAGGCCAGCGGAAGCGCCGAGCGTCTCGAGGAGCCAGGCGAGTACGAGCTTGGGATCGGCGAGACCGTCGCCCGCTTTGGTGCAGCTCAGACTCGCGACATGGAGCGTGAAGTTTTCCGGCTGCTCGTCGCAGGCCTCGTCGGGGATGTCCTTGCACACTCGCCCGTCGTCCTCGGCGGTCAAGGTGGCGTGGACGCGCTCAGTCAGGGATTCGACCATAGAGCGAGTGTATGCCCGGTGCCCATCGGAGCGTGCTTCCGGTTGTCCCGTAACGCCGATCGGGAACACCCGATTGACAGAGACCGGCCGGGTAATGCCCAGCCGGTCGCGTGACGATCAACCATGCAGAGGTCCGGTTGCTCCGTCCGTGGTCAGGGGCAGGCGGCTCCGAACGCCCCAAGCACGGTGTTGAGGTCGGCGAGATCGACCTGGCCGTCGCCGTTGGTGTCGCCGTCTGGGGTGGTCTGGCCGAAGTTGCCAAGCACCAGGTTCAGGTCGGCGAGGTCGACCGAGCCGTCTCCGGTCGTGTCGGCGGCGCACGGGGCATCCTCGCAGCCCGTTGAGCGGACGACGAAGCCGTCGACGGCGGCCTCCACGAGCGAGCCGGCACCTTCATCAGACGCGACGAATCGCATCTGGACGCTGTCGGTCAGGTCGACCAGTGTCGCGGGGTCGAAACTGTGCTGGAACCAGCCGCCGGAGGTCTCGGGACCGTCGGGGCCGACTGTTTCGACATTGACCCACGTCGCGCCGGCATCGTCGGAGATGTCGATCTGGAAGACATCCGCGTTGGGGGATGCGCCGGTGCTGTTGGAATACCAGCGCCAGTAGCGGATCTGGACCGCGCCGTCGCCGGCCGCGGAGAGGTCGAGCACCGGAGAAAACAGCGTCGTCTTCCCGTTGTCGATGTCGTTCGCGCCGTCGCCGCCGCCGGGGTGCTGTCCGGTGACGTAGCAGATCGGGCCGAACAGCGCGTCGCCGGGCTGGGCCGAAGTGCCGTTGGGGTTGACACGCTCCCAGATGCCGGAGGTGGCGTCATCGTCAGGGGCGCCGACAGTCCAGCCGAGGTCGCCGTCAAAGTTGTCCTCGAGGATGGTCGTCAGGTTCGTGATGTCGATGACAAAGGGTGCGGCCTGACCGTCGTCGGGAAGCGTGACGGTCTGTCCGCTCGTGGTCTGGGCGCTGAAGAAGAGTTCGATCTGCGTGCCGCAAGGCTGGCCGGGCAGGTCCGTGGAGAGGTCGCCGGTGCCGCCGATTCCGCCGAGGCCGAGCGTTGTGAAATCGTCGCCGGGCGACGTTCGATAAGAGACGGTGGCCGAGCCGGTCGCGAACTGCTCGTTGTTGACGGCCGTGACGGAGATACCAACGGGCACGGGCGTGTCCGCGTCGGCGAGCGCGGGCAGGGTGTCCGCCTCGATGATCAGCGGCGTCAGCAGAAAGTCGGCGAGCGAGAGCACGCCGGCTACGGTCTCCTGACCGGTGGGGACGATCTGGTCGGGCGGGAGGGTGAACCCGAACTGTCCGGTGTCGCGGAGCTCGTAGGTCCAGCTCAACGCGTCAAGTTCGTCGAAGGACCAGTCCGGTGCGGTACCGGAGGCGACATAGAGCAGGGCGTCGCACCCGAGTCCGGCTTCATAGTTCGTGCCGTACACGGAGTCCATCGCGTCTTCCTGGAGACTTTGGGCGAGACGGAGCTCTTCTTCTCTTGGCGGGCAGAAGTCTTCGGAGTACGCCCACGGGCCGAGAATGAGCTGGCTGAAGCTGTGGATGTCCAGGTGGGCTTTCACATTGGGAAGCGAGAGCATGAAGTTTGAGAGGTTGGTCGATTCCGGTTCCGAGAAGGGGCCGGTGCCTCGGTAGGTCTCGCTCGACGGGCTCGACGATGAACCGGGCTGGCCCCACGCGGTGGACCAGTTGCGGTTGAGGTCGACGCCGAAGGTGCCGTTGCCGTTGTTCCGCCGGTTCTTGCGCCACAGGCGCTGGCCCGCTCCGCCCTGATTTGTCGGGAAGGTGTAGTTGTAGCCATCGGGGTTCACGACGGGGACGATGTAGAACACGAGTTCATCGAGGTACTCGGTGATCTGGCTGTCGCTGCCGTATCCATTGACGAGTTGGTCGGCGAGGTACATCACGCTGGCGGGGCTGATCCACTCGCGAGCGTGCTGGCAGCCGTTAATGACGAAGCCCGGGCGGGATGCTTCGTCGCCGTCAGGATCGATCAGGTCGAGCTTCGCGATCTTGAGCCCGTAGACAGTGCGGCCTTCGAGCGACTGGCCGACCTCAAACTTCGAGGCGAGAGTAGGGAAGTCCGCCACGATCTGATCGAGGTAGTCGTTTATCTCGCCGATGGTCCGGTAGTCGGAAAAGAAGTCGGCACCGGCCTGTACACGAGCGGCCATGCGCTGCTGCGTTTCCGCGTCCACGAGCGTCTGAACGTTGTCGAGGACGACCTGATACTGGAGCCCCAGCGCATCGAGTTCATCGAGATTGCCGGGATCCACAGCGTAAGTCTGCCAGCCGACAGACGGGCGACAATGCAGCGACTCGCCGATCGAATCAAGCGAAGACAGTTGGCTCGGGAGAGTCACCATGACCTCGACGAGCTTGTGGTTCTCGTAGGGCTTGCTGGCTTCGTCGGCGATTGCGACGCCCGTGCCAGCGCTCAGGGTGACTGCAGAGGCAAAGGCGATTCGGGTGATCCGGTGCATATCTCGGTTCCTTCGAATGGGAGGGCGTTACCCCTAACATACGGCCGAAACGGCCGATGACTGCACCAAACGCCGCTGAGCGGGCGGATTCGGTTGGCCAGAATTAGCGTGGGATTGCAGGGAAACCGGCCTCAGACGCGATCCTGCCACGGCAATTCGCGGACGCTCAGCACCTTGAGCGGGCGAGGAGCGAGGGCCGCTTCGGAGGCTGTCGAGGGCCTGCGAGGGGCGGGACGCCGGGGTGAGGCTAGCGTCGACGCACGCAGGGCGGCGGCCAGCGGCGCCGAATCGGGCATGGTGCCAAGGCTGACGAGCACCGCCGAGAGCCTGCGTCCGCGGCGCGCCTCGGCGTCGAGCCCCAGTCGCTTCGCGACGTCCCGGACGGCGCGCGCAAAGTCGTCCTCCAGAGCATCAATGGTGTCGCGATCGGGCGGAGCCTCCGACGATCCGATCAATTCCATCAAAGCGGCGATCTGAGATTCGGCGCGCAGACGAAAAGCCACGATTTCCTCGGGGCAGATGTCGCGCGGAAGCGGGATCGAGACGCTGAAGCGGTTGCGCAGCGAGCGGGTCTCGAGCTGCCGGACGACCGAGCCGGAGGCGCGCCGGGCATGCTCCTGCACCAGTGGGACGTCCAGCGCTTGGGCCATACGGGCGAGCCCAACGCTCACAGGCACGCTGACAGCGGGCTCGGCACCGCCGACGGAAAGGTCGCGACAGATGGCCCGGAGGTAGTCGTGTGTAGTGTCGAAGACGCCGCGGCGCATGATGCGCGCGAGGTCCTCGAAGCGGGGGTCGGCACGGACATCCGCTTCGGCATCGCGCACGTAGTCGATCGGAGTCTGGTCTGCGAACTCAGGGCGGAGCACGCCCGATCGCCAGAGGTCCTGCAGCCACGACCAACGCTCGATGAGGCGGAGAAACTCGGGAGCGGATGCGGCGGCGGCGTTCACCGATGCCCGGTCGTGGCCCTGCAGCGGAGCGGGGAGGAGGGTGATCGCCGGATTTCCGATCAGCAATGCGACATCCGCAACCAGCCCGCGGGCGTCGAGGTCGTACGGATTCAAGATGAGAGGGAATGGGTGGGGCATGACTCGCAGGAAAGCGGGTCATGCTATGCCGAGCGGGCGCTCGATGTACCGATGGACCTATTGCGCGATGCGAAGCTCCGACGCTCGTTCGAGTCGCATCGCGTTGTAGCGTTGTGCGAGTCGCTTGAGGTCGTCGCGCCGACTGGCGACGTCTGGTGTGAGAGCGAAGCGGGCGAGGACATGGTGTGACCCGGATACTCGCTCGACGCGAACCGTGAAGTTGTCGTTCTTCGTGAACCGCTGAAGCATGAATCCACTCCTTGGATCCCGCACCCGGTGGGCGCGATTGAGACCTTGGCGATCGCCGAGCTCCGCTCGGCTGACGCGGGGAGACTACGAGAAATCTCGCGTCGCGCGCAGTCGGATCGCCGGGTCCGATTGGAATAACCGGCGTCGGACGTACGAAAAGTATTGCACGTGGGTTATTCGGCCCGTGTCATCGCGTCGTCTCTCGGTTTATCGAGACGAACGCGGGCAAGGATGCCCGCGGGCAGACCGTCCGGGTTCGGGAGGGAGATGCGCACGCGGCGCTGTGATGTGCCGCCCTCGGCGACCTGGGAGAGTGACTTGACGGATGCCTCGCGGTAGACGGTTTCGCCCGGCAGCTGCAGCGACACCCAGACCGTGCTTCCGGCGCGGAGCGACATGGAGAGATCGGCGGGGATGGCCGCGTCGATCTCCAGCGGGTCGATCGCGACCAGTCGCAGGACCGGCGTGAGAGCCTCGACGGTCTCTCCGGGCTTTGAGATGACCAATTCGACGTAGCCGGAGACCGGTGCGATGAGGGTGTACTTCTCGAGGATGACCGCCGCGGCTTCGAACTCGAGTTCGGCCTCTTCTCGCTTGAGTTGTTCGATGAGCAGGGTGGCCTCGGCGCGCTCGACTTCGAGTTGCTGGCGAGCGACTTCGCGCTCGTTGACGCCGTCGTCGGCGCGGGCTCGCTTGATGGTCTCGAGTTCGTCGCGTTGGAGTTCAAGCGTTGCCTTGGCGGCATCGAGTGCCGCCGTGCTCCGGGCGCGTATCTCCGCCAGCTTCAGCCGGATGCGGGCATCGCGATCGTCCAGGCGCAGTAGGGGGGATCCAGCCTGCACGAAGTCGCCGGGCTCGGCGAGGGCCTCCATCACCCGACCGGAGATGCTGAACGCCAGTTCCAGGTCTTCGCTCGGGCGGACGACGGCGTCGAAGGCGAGCGGGTCGGCGTTGCGGGGGCGCGCGCCGGACTGGGCGAACAGCGGCAGCGCGACGATGCACGCCAGCAGTCCGGTCCCGAGGATGGCGGAGAGTCGGGTGGTGTTCATCGGCGTGCCTCCAGCGCGAGGGTGTACACTCGGGGATCGGCCGAACGAATGCGGCCGCGTCGTCCTTTAAAGAGGATATCGGCCGGTGACACCAGCGACGCGCGTTGTTTTCGGGGCGATGACCGGAACCAGTCTGGACGGCCTCGATGCCGCGGCGATTTCCTGGTCGATCGGAGCTTTGGAGCGACCTCGCCTGCTGGGAGTGGTTTCCACCGATCTCGGGGCGTGTCGCGAGGTGCTCGCGAGCTTGTGCGAAGGGGAGGCGCTGTCGGCATCCGTGATCGCGTCGGCCTCGTCCGAGCTCTCCTCAAGGCATGTGATCGCGTTTGAGGAACTGCGAGCGCAGGTTGGTGAGCCGGACCTGATCGCGGTGCATGGCCAGACCGTGTTTCATCGGCCGCCGCGGTCGTGGCAACTGCTGAACCCGTGGCCGATCGCCAGCGCGTTCGGCGTGCCACTGGTGTCGGACCTGCGCGGATTAGACCTCGCGGAAAGTGGCGAAGGGGCTCCGATCACGCCGCTTAGCGATCTGTTCTGGTTCGGTGAGCATCGCGTGTCGCAGGTGGTGGTGAACCTCGGGGGGTTCGCGAACGCAACGGTGCTCCCGGCGAGCGGAGATGTTCAGGAGGTCGAGGGATTCGACATTTGTGCGTGCAATCATGTCCTGAACGCCGGTGCGCGCCGGGCGCTAGGTGAGGCGTACGACCGCGATGGCGTGGTGAGCGCTCGCGGCAAACCGATCGCGTCGCTGGCGGAACGGCTCGCGACGCAGCTTCGAGCGCAGGCCTCAGGCGGACGCTCGCTCGGCACGCGCGAGGATCTCACCGTCGACCTCTTCGGCGACACCGAAGCCCGGCCGGAGGACCTGCTCGCCAGCGCGGCGCACGCCGTGGCGACAATCATCGGCGAGCGTGTGTCGAGTCATGCGCCTGGTCGCGTAATCCTCGCCGGCGGCGGCGCGAAGAATCGGACACTTTTCCGGGCGATCGCAGAGCGGGTGTCCTGTCCGGCCGTCGCGTCGAGTGACCTCGGCGTGCCGCTGGAGGCGCGAGAAGCGGCGGCGATTGCGACGTTGGGTGCGTTAGCGGCTGAGGGGCGTTCCATCACGCTCCCCGGCGTGACACGACGTGCATCTAAAGATGCTTCACTGGTCGACGGCTTGTGGTGCCTCGCGCGGACGAACGCCGATGGACCCGGGGTATGGAGGCCTCGATGAGCGAATACGAGCCCTTCGCCGCGGACCGCTCCGGAATAGAAACCGAGATGCGCGATCGGTCGCTCATCGATCTCGACCTTTTGGAGATCCCAGATCTGGTGGCATGCCTGAATCGCGCGGACGCGACGGTGGCCGAAGCGGTCGGGCGGGCGAGTGACGCGATCGTAGCCTTCCTCGCCGCTGCCGCGCCGCGTTTCGCAGACGGAGGCCGGTTGATCTACCTCGGTGCCGGCACCTCCGGGCGCTTGGGTGTGCTCGACGCTTCGGAATGCCCGCCGACGTTTCAGGTCAAGCCGGACCGCGTGGTTGGGCTGATTGCCGGCGGTGATCCCGCGCTGCGTCGATCGAGCGAATCCAGGGAAGACGATCCCGCGGGGGCGCATGCGGAACTCGATGGCCTGGAACTGACAGAGAAAGACACCGTGCTAGGCATCGCGGCCGGCGGGACCACACCGTGGGTGCGAGGGGGGCTCGAGCACGCATCGGAGCACGCGGGGTGCGTCGGCTTCCTCACCTGTGCTCCGGTGTCGACGCCGCGCGGAGTGGGGCACCACATCGTGGTGCGGACCGGTCCGGAAGTGCTGACCGGTTCGACGCGGATGAAGGCCGGCACCGCGACGAAGATGGTGCTCAACACAATCTCGACCGTGCTCATGGTTCGGTCGGGCAGGGTGTATGAGAACCTGATGGTTGATGTGCGCGCGACGAACGCGAAACTGCGCGATCGGGCCGAGCGGATTGTGTGTGAGGCGACGGGCGTTGATCGGGAGCGGGCGAGCCGCCTGCTGCAAATCGCATCGGGTGAAGCGAAAGCCGCGATCCTGATGGAGATCACGGGGGGCACGGCCCCGGACTGCCGCGAACTCCTAGAGCGGCATGGAGGGCACCTGCGCCAAGCCATCGAAGCGAGCCGGATGCGATGACGGGGTCGCTGAAGACATGGGACTGGCTCGTGGTCGCGGCGTACGCGATGGGCATTGTTGCGGTGGCTATCTGGTCGGCGTTGAAGACGAGGGCCGACCACGACCCGTTCCTCGCCGGGCGGAAGGTCTCGCCGCTGCTGGTCGCGGCGTCGCTGGTGGCGACCGCATTGTCCGGCGTGACATTCCTCGGCGGGCCGGAGCAATCCTATCGCGGCAACCTGACATACCTGATCGGGCAGGTGTCCGAGGTCATCGCGATCGTCATTGTCGCGTTCGTGTTCCTGCCTCGTTACTACAACGCCGGGGTGACCACGGTCTACGGCCTGATCGGCCAGCGCTTCGGCGGGCCGTCTCAGCAGGCGATCAGCGGCATGTTCATGATCGGGCGGGTGTTCGCGAGCGGCGCCCGGCTGTACGTCGCTTCGCTGGCGGTCTCGCTGATCCTGTTCGGGACGACAGATGATTTCTCGCTCATCGCGCTGTCCGTGGCGATCATCGCGGTGGTGGCCTGTCTGTACACGCTTACGGGCGGCATCCGGGCGGTCATCTGGACCGACGCGGCGCAACTGCTTGTCCTGCTCTCGTGTGCGCTCGTCACGGCGGGGATTCTCCTTGACCGGATCCCGCTCGGGTTGAGCGAAGTATTCGAACTCGTCCGGACTCCGGATCCCGAGAGCGGTGTCGTCAAGGCCGAGGTCGTCGATACGAGCGTCAATCTCAATGAGACGTTCACGCTCTGGAGCGCGCTGACCGGCCTTGTGCTGTTCAACCTCGCGGCGTACGGCACGGACCAGGACCTGACCCAGCGCATGCTGACCTGCTCCTCGAAGGGACGGGCGGCGTTCTCGGCGATTCTGTCGAAAATCATCGGGTTCGCGGTCGTCGCGGTGTTCCTCATCCTGGGCGTGCTGCTCTGGGTGTACTACCAGCGTCCGGACGTCATGGGAGACGCCGCGCCGCCGATCGCGCCCGACGCCGGGGTGCAGGTCTTCCTCGGGTTCATTCTGCAGGAACTGCCGACGGGGGTGCGTGGTTTGGTCGTTGCGGGGCTGTTCGCCGCGGCGATGAGCAGTCTGGACTCGGTCCTGAACGCGCTGTCCACCACGGCGGTCTGCGACTTCTACGACCGCTACCGTCCCCACGCGACGCCTCGGCAGCGCGAGCGGATGAGCCGCCGGTTCGTGGTGATCTGGGCGTTGCTGCTCTCACTGTTCGCGCTGGTGTGCGTAAGTCTGCAGCGAGCGAGTGGTGACACGCTGCTGGTCTTCGCGCTCGGCGTGATGCTGTACGCCTACACCGGCATGCTGGCGGTTTTTGCGGCCGCGATGTTCACGAAGCGCGGGAGCACCGGTGCGGTCGTCGCCGCGCTCGCGACGGGTTTTGTCTCGGTTGCGCTGATGCAGTGGGGGCCGGGGATGGTCGGCTTTGAGACCGCCGGCGGTGAACCGCTCGTCATCTCGCTCGGCTGGCGGATGCTCTTCGGCACGGTCGCGGCGTTCGCGGTGTGCACCTTGTGGCCCTGCCCCAACCCCGTCAGGGGTCGCGCCGATGGCTGATCGACTGCGGACGCTTTGCGGGCCGATGCTCATGGTCGGCATTCGGGGATCGGAGCCGGGGGACCCGCTGCTTGAAGCGAATCTGGCGTCGTGTCGCGATGCTGGGGTCGGCGCAGTGGTGCTCTTCGATCGCGATCTGGCCAGCGGCGGCGGAGCGAGATCACGCAACATCGAGTCGCCGGAGCAGTTGATCCGGCTGACCGGCCGTATCCGTGAAGTGCTCGGCACAACCACCTGGATCGCCGTCGATCAGGAGGGCGGGCGCGTGGCTCGCCTGAACGAGACCAACGGGCACGGCCGCGGCGAGTCACCTCAAACTCTTGGCAGGATGACGGAGGTGGATCGTGATGCCGAGTGGGAGCGGCAGGCGACGCAGCTCAGGCGAGCCGGCATCGACTGGAACCTCGCGCCCGGTGTCGATCTATGCGTCTCGGGCTCCGGCTCGCTGATCGAGGCATCCGGGCGCGCGTTCGGGCGCGATGCCGCATCGGTCGGGCGGATCGGCGCGGCCTGCGTGCGGCGCTTCGCCGAATCCGGAGTCGCGTCCTGCCTCAAGCATTTCCCCGGGCACGGCAGCGCTCCCGGCGATTCGCACGAGGAGCTGCCGGACATCACTGACTGCCACACCGGAGATGAGATCGAGGCGTTTCGCACCGCTCTGTGTGAGCCGGGTGTGAGTGATCGAGCCGCGCTGATGACGGGGCACTTGCTGCATCGCGGCGTCGATCCGCGGTGGCCGGTCAGCCTGTCGCCAGCGTGGCACCGGCGCATTCGGGAAGAACTGAACTTCGGCGGCGTGATCCTCACCGATGCACTCGATATGGGGGCGATCAGCAGGCGCTTCGAGCGCAGAGAGGCCATCATCCACGCGATCAACGCCGGCGCGGACATGATCCTGCTCGCCAACAACATGCCCGATCGCGGCGCCGAGGTCGATCCGGTCGATGCGTCAGAGCAGATCGCCAAGGCGCTTCGGGAGGGAGCGATCGACGGCGGCGAAGCGAGGATCGAGGCGTCACTCCGTCGGATCAAACGATTCCGCGCCGCGTTCTGAAAAGGGGATGGGCCGGTTTGCGACGCGCGACGCGGATACCATGCGCCCCTGCCGATGAGCACCCCGTCCGAACCATCCCGCAATGCGCCTTTCCCGTCCGGCGGACGATCCTCGCGTCGGCGACGCGGGCGATCGCGTCAGAAGAGCCGCTCCGAGAATATTGATCGCGACCACCCGAGGTTCCGCGACTTCCGCTCGCGTCTGGAAGCCTGCCCGGTCTTCGAGCGCAAGCGGCTGGGGTCTCGCCTGCGCCAGTTGGACCTCTCCAGAGCCGATCATGTCGAGCGGTTCGAGAAGGATCTGAGCAAGGCCGAGCGCCGGAAGCAGGATCGTCAGGCTCTCGGCGTCACCCCGACCTATCCGCCTGAGCTGCCCGTCAGCGAGCGGCGCGACGAGATCGCCGCCGCGATCCGCGATCACCAGGTCGTCGTCGTGTGCGGTGAGACGGGCTCGGGCAAGACCACGCAGCTCCCGAAGATCTGTCTCGGGCTGGGGCGGGGCATCGACGGGACGATCGGGCACACCCAGCCCCGGCGTCTCGCAGCCCGGAGTGTGGCATCGCGTATCGCTCAGGAACTGCGTACACCGCTGGGCAAGGTCGTCGGCTACAAGGTCCGCTTCGATGATCGCACCGTCGGCGAGACGCTGGTCAAGGTCATGACCGACGGTGTGCTGCTCGCTGAAACCCAGTCCGATCGCGACCTCACCCGGTACGACACCATCATCATTGACGAAGCCCACGAGCGGAGTCTGAACATCGACTTCCTGCTCGGATACCTCAAGCGGATTTTGCCGCGGCGTCCGGACCTCAAAGTGATCATTACGTCCGCGACTATTGATCCGGAGGCGTTCGCAAAGCACTTCGCCGATGTCGCGGGTGAAGTGCCCATCGTCATGGTTTCCGGGCGGACCTACCCGGTGGAGGTGCGCTACCGACCGGTCGTCGAAACGGGCGCGAAGTCACTTGAGCCAGAGGATGTCGACGTGCCGCAGGCGGTGGTCGGCGCGCTCGATGAGCTGTCGGGCGAGGGCGACGGTGATGTGCTCGTGTTCCTCAGCGGCGAGCGCGAGATCCGCGAGACCGCCAAGGCGATCCGCAATGCCAGCATGCCGAGCACCGAAGTGCTGCCGCTGTACTCGCGCCTGGCGTCGGCGGATCAGGACCGGATTTTCAAGGCTCATACCGGTCGGCGTGTGGTTCTGGCGACGAACATCGCCGAGACCTCGCTCACGGTGCCGGGCATCCGGTATGTCATCGACCCCGGCTTCGCGCGGATGAGCCGATACAGTGCTCGCGGGCGGGTGCAGCGCCTGCCGATCGAGCCGGTCTCGCGTGCGTCTGCGGACCAGCGCAAGGGTCGATGCGGTCGCATGTCGTCGGGAGTGTGCATCCGTCTGTACGAAGAGTCGGACTACCGCTCGCGCCCCGAGTTCACCGACCCGGAGATCCTGCGCACGAACCTCGCGAGCGTGATCCTGCAGATGTACGCGCTCAATCTCGGCGCAATCGACCGCTTCCCGTTCCTCGATCCGCCGCGCTCATCGATGATCCGCGAGGGCGAGCAGACGCTGGTTGAGCTGGGCGCGTTGCGCACGCGGGAGTCCGACGACGCCGAGCACGGCCCGCGACTCGAGCTCACGGACCTGGGCCGGCAACTCGCGCGTCTGCCCGTGGACCCGCGTATCGGCCGGATCATCCTCGCCGGGGCTGACGAGCAGTGCCTGCGCGAAGCGCTGATCATCGCCTCGGCGCTCAGTATCCAGGACCCGCGAGAGCGACCCGCCGAGAAACGCGATCAGGCCGATCGGGCCCACGAGCCGTTCACCCACGAGGGGTCGGACTTCTTGAGTTACCTCCTGCTGTGGGACGCGTTCCACGAGCAGAAGGGCACACTCGGGTCGAGCCGCCTCAAGAAGTGGTGCATCGAGCGCTTCCTGAACTACGTGCGCCTGCGCGAGTGGATCGAAACGCACGACATGCTCGCGCGACTCGCCCGCGAGGTCGGGCTGGCGGGTGCCCAGGGGGCGAAGAAGTCGGGCGATCCCGATGCGATCCACCGGGCGCTGCTGACCGCGCTGCTCTCGAACATCGGTTACCGCCCGGAGAAGTACGAGTATGAGGGGCCGGGCAACTCCCGCTTCTACCTCTTCCCCGGTTCGGCGCTGTTCGACGAGCGGCCTAAGTGGGTCGTCGCCGCGGAGATCGTGGAAACCGAGCGCCGCTACGCCCGGACGGTCGGACCGATCCAGCCGAAGTGGGTGGAGGAAGTTGGGTCGCACCTCGTCACGCGGAGTTACAGCGACCCGAAGTTCGTGGAGCGCACCGGCAAGGTGATGGCCAAGGAGAAAGTCATCCTCGCCGGGCTGACGATCCTCTCCGGGCGACCGGTGCACTTCGGGCCGATCGACTCCGCGACCAGCCGCGAGCTGTTCATCTATCACGGCCTCGTCCACGAGAGGTGGGCGACAAGAGGGGCCTTCCTAAAGCAGAACCGCAAGCTTATCGAGGAAGTCGAGCAGCTCGAGGCCAAACAGCGCAAGCGCGATGTGCTCGTGGAAGACTTCGTCCGCTACGCCTTCTACGACGAGCGGATCCCCGAGGATATCTTCACCGGTGAGGCCTTCGAAACGTGGCGTCGCGAGGCGGAGCGCGAGGACGCAGATCTGCTGGTGATGCAGCGCGACGATCTGATGACGCGCGATCCGGAGGAGGTCACCGCCGAACTGTTCCCCGATGATCTAGAGGTCAACGGCGCACCCATGCCCCTCGAGTACGAACTCAAGCCGGGCGAAAAGTCCGACGGCGTGACGATCACCGTGCCCGTCGAGGCACTCGCGCAGCTCGACGAGGCGACCACGACATGGCTGGTCCCCGGCCTGCTCGAAGAGAAGATCGTCGCCCTTATCCGCACGCTCCCCAAGTCCTACCGGCGCACCCTCATGCCCGCCCCGCAAACAGCGCGGCGCTGCGCGAAGGAAATCGTGGGGCTCCGCGGCAAGAGATCCTTTTTCGACGCGGTCGTCGACACGCTCCAGTCGATCGCGGGAACCACCATCCCTCGAGAGCTGTTCCGCCCGGAGCAGTTGCCCGACCACCTGCGCATGCGCGTCCGCGTTGTAGACAACTCCGGCAAACCCATCGCCGACGGTCGCGACCTGCCGACCCTGAAGCGGGATCTCGCCCCACGCATGCGCTCGTCGTTCGAGAGTATCTCGGAGAAGAAGTGGATCCGCGATGGCATCCGCGATTGGGACTTCGGCGATCTGCCGCGAACCGTCGAGCTCAAGCGTGGCGGCGTGCAGGTCAATGTGTTCCCGGGGCTCGTCGACCAGGGCAACAGCGCGGGCATCCGCCTGTTCGAGTCCGAGGCAACGGCTATGCGCGCCCATCGCGACGGTCTCCGCCGCCTGTACATGATTCGCGCGATCGACGAGCTCAAGTACCACGCGCAGTACCTTCCCGATTTCGAGGAGATGGTCGTCCACTACGCCCCGATCGGGCCCGGCGAGGAACTCCGCGAGGATGTGCTCGAGGTGCTCGCCGATCGGTTGTTCATCGGCGCCCGACCCGACATCCGCACCCAGCAGGCATTCGATGCCCGGCTGGGGGCCGCGTGGCATCGCATCGGCGAGATGACGCACAGCGTGTGCGAACATGTGACAGCGACGCTCCGCGCGTACCACCGCGTCCAGATCCGACTCGACCCCGCACCGCGAACGCTCAGCGTGGAGGCCGGCAGGGACATTCAGAGCCAGATCACCGGTCTCATGCGTCCGGCCCACGCGAAGGTGCCGCACCGATTCCTGCGCACCACGCCCACCGAATGGCTTGTCCACTACCCGCGATACCTCAAGGCGATCGATCTTCGACTTGACCGCTGCGGACGCGACGGCGGCACGCGCGACGCACATTTGATGGCCCAGGTCAAGCCGCACTGGGACAAGGTGAGCCAACTGATCGAGCAGCGCCCTGAACTGCTGGAACTGCTCCCGCCGTTTGAAGAGCTGCGCTGGATGCTCGAGGAGTTCCGTGTTTCTCTGTTCGCTCAGGAACTCAAGACCTCCGTGCCGGTTTCCGCCAAGCGCATCGAGAAGCAGTGGGCAAAGTGTCAGCGATGAGTGGCCGCTCCTCAGAGCAGCCGGGCCTTTTTGGCGATGTCGAGCAACGGCCGAAGGCGGCTCCACGGATCAAGCCGGTTCCCGCCGATGCGGAGCTGATCCGAGTCAAGGCGCAACTCCCCCCGGATATCCGTTTCGGCACCTCGTCGTGGTCGTTCCCAGGCTGGGGCGATCTCGTATGGAAACCGGGCTCGCGTGCCCCAAGTGCCGCGAAGCTGTCGCGTGAAGGCCTCAGCGCGTACGCCTCACACCCGTTGTTCGGGGCCGTAGGTTTGGACCGCACGTATTACGCGCCGATCGACAGCAAACAGTTCCGTGCGTACGCCGCCCAGACGCCCGAGACCTTCCGATTCATCGTGAAGGCCGATCGTCGCCTGGTGAGTCCGTACCTCCCTCCCGGTGCCGGTTGCCGCCCATCGGCGCCGCTGTTGTGGGACCACGTGCACGCCGAGCGCGAAGTAGTCATCCCCGCTGTATCGGGCCTCGCTGATCGACTCGGTGCCATCGTCTTCCAGTTTCCGCCGCTCGGCCCGGCATGGATCAGCCGCGCCGGCGGCCCGGGCGCCTTCGCCGATCGCCTCCACGACTTTCTGTCATCGCTTCCGGTCGGGCCCGAATACGCCGTCGAGATCCGGGATCGTGATCTCCTCACCCAGGCGTACGCCAGCGCTCTCCGCGATTCCGGCGCGAGCCACTGTTTCGCGGTCCACCCGAGCATGCCCGACCTGACGATGCAGTCCAGCGCGATAGAGCGACAATCCCAACGCATAACCCTCGTCCGCTGGATGCTCAACCCGCGCGCTGGCCTTTCTCACGACGACGCGAAGTCGCGTTACGAACCCTTCAATCGGCTCGTCGATGAGGACACGCCCTCGCGCCGGGCGATCATCGACCTGCTCCGCACATCCGGAAGCACGCCTGGCTACATCATCGTGAACAACAAGGCCGAGGGCTCGGCGCCGCTATCGATCCGTCGTCTGGCCGCGGAACTGGTTCGCGCAGAGCAACCCTCGGTGCACTGGTAATTTCCCGAATCTGCCCGATCGATGCCATCGCTGCCTTGACGGGCGGAACCGGCTTGCTACGCTTCTGCCGTGAAGAACCGTCAGCATCATCACGTCCATGTGATCCACCCGCACTCGCGGGCCCGCTGACGGTCCACACCAACGTCTCTGACGCTGTACCGACCCGACGCCGGCCCCGTGCCGGCGTCTGTTGCTTTTGGGCACGGACTCCCGGCGCTGGCCCTTTTCCACTCCCTGAGGACCTTCCCGTGACCACGACCGCTCCGCCCGATACAACCGTTCAGCCGCTCCGCCTCGCTCTACCGAAGGGGCGCATGCAAGACGGCGTCTTCAAGCTCCTCGCCGACGCCGGCATCAGCGTACGCGCGTCCGATCGCGGCTATCGCCCCAGCATCTCGCTGGCCAACACCGAAACCAAGATCCTCAAACCCCACAACGCCGTCGAAATGCTCGCCGCCGGTTCGCGCGACCTCGCCTTCGCCGGCGCCGACTGGGTCGCCGAATTCGATTTGGACCTCGTGGAACTGCTCGATACCGGCCTCGACCCCGTCCGCCTCGTCGCCGCGGCTCCGACGCGTCTGCTCGCCGAAGGCGGCCTCAAGCGACCCGGCCTGACCGTCGCCACCGAATACGTCCGGTTGACCGAGTCGTGGCTGGAGAAGTCCGGCATCGATGCCCAGGTCGTCCGCTCGTTCGGTGCGACCGAGGTCTTCCCGCCCGAAGACGCCGACTTCATCGTTGACAACGCAGCCACCGGCGCGACCCTCGCCGCCAACGGCCTCGACATCTTCGACGACCTCATGACCTCCTCGACGCGCCTGTACGCCTCGCCTCGCTCGCTCGAATCCCCCGCCACGCGCGAGCGGATCGAGGAACTCGTCATGCTGCTCTCCTCCGTCCTCGCGGCACGCCAGCGCGTCATTCTGGAGGTGAATGTGTCTTCGGATCGCCTCGATGCCGTCGTGCAAGCCCTTCCCGCCATGCGCGTCCCGACCATCGCCGAACTCAACCGCGGCGCTGGCTACGCCGTCAAGGCCGCCGTCCCCCGCGCCCAACTTGCGACGCTCATCCCCGAACTCAAACGCCGAGGCGGAACCGACATCATCGTGACCAGCCTTTCCCAGATCGTGGCCTGAGGAGCACCGATGACCGACCTACCGCCCATCCGCCCGCGCCGCGGCCTCGAATCCCTCCGGCCGTACCAGCCGCGACCCGACGAACCCAGCATCACCCTGCGCCTCGACAACAACGAAGCCCCGGCCGCCGTCGCCGAACTCGCCGCTGAGGTCCTGCGCGAGACCACCGCCGAAGAGATCCGGCGATACCCCGTGCCGGCGCCGCTCGAAGCGCAGATCGCCGAGCGCTACGCCGTCGAGCCCGCGCGCGTCATCGTGACCGCGGGCGCGGACGACGCCCTTGCCCGCATCATGACCGCCTTCCTCGATCGCGATCGCAAGCTGCTCTCGGTCGTGCCCACCTTCGAAATGATCCCGGTCGATGCCCGGGTCGCCGGCGCGGACATCGTGGAAGTGCAGTGGGGGACCGGAGACCTCCCGCTCGGGGCAATCCTTGAGCAGATCCGGCCCGGCATCAGCGTTATCACCGTCGTCACTCCCAACAACCCGACCGGCCTTGTCGCCCCGGTCCAGCAACTGAAGCAGATCGCGTCCGAAGCGCGGCGGATCGGTGCTGTCCTGGTCGTCGATGTCGCCTACGCCGAGTTCGCCAAGACCGACCCGACCAGCGAACTGCTGAACATCGACAACGTCATCGTGGTCCGCACGCTTTCCAAGGCCTGGGGTCTCGCCGGGCTCCGAGTCGGCTACGCGATCACGCCCGCACCGCTCGCCGACTGCGTCTGCGTTTGCGGCGGCCCGTACCCAACCTCCGGACCCTCCCTCCGCGCCGCGTCGGTCATGCTCGGCTCGGGCGAACCGGTCGTCCGCGAGGTCGCCGCGCAGGTCCTCCGCGAACGCGCGGTCCTCTCCCGCCTGCTCCGTGCGTACGCCTTCGAGGTGACCGACTCGCAGGCCAACTTCGTGTTCGCCCGCGGCGAGCGAGCCCCGCAACTGGCTCGTGCGATGAAGGACGCGGGCATCCTGATCCGCGCCTTCAGCAAGCCCGGCCTCGAGGACGCCATCCGCATCACCTGCCCCGGCGATCAGGCCGATTTCGACCGCCTCTGCTCCACAATCCTCCGCTGGGCCAAACCGAGCGCCATCCTGTTCGACCTCGACGGCGTCATCGCCGACGTCTCCGGCTCCTATCGGCGCGCCATCGCCGATACCTGCGCCCATTTCGGTGTCCGCATCACTTCCGAGCAGATCGAGACCGTCAAACTCGAAGGCAACGCCAACAACGACTGGGTCGTCACGCACCGCCTCCTGACCCGCGCGGGTGTGGAGATCGAATACGACGCCGTCACCGACGAGTTCGAGCGCCGCTACCACGGCACGCCAGACCAGCCCGGGCTCAGCGAGACCGAGACCATGCTCCTCGCCATCGAGCAGCTTCGCGCCATCACCTCGGCGTTCCCCTGCGCGATCGTCACCGGTCGCCCGCGCGAGGACGCCGCCGAGTTCCTCGATCGCTTCGAACTGCGCGACTGCTTCGACGCCATCGTTTGCATGGAAGACGCCGAAGAGCCCAAGCCGAGCCCCAAACCGCTGCAGGAAGCCCTCAAACGACTGCGCGACGCAGGCACGCTCGAGGACTCTCAGGCCGGCCCCGTCTGGATGATCGGCGACACCGTCGACGACCTTCGCGCCGCCATCGCGCAGGGCGCCGTCCCCCTCGGCGTCCGCGCCCCCGGCGCGCCGATCACATCCGACGACGGCCTGCGCTGCGCCGGCGCCGCACTCGTCCGACCCCACATCCTCGAACTCTTCGACGCCGTACTCCCGAACTGGAAGGAGGCCGCCGATGGCGCGCTCCGCTAAGCGAACCCGCTCGACCAACGAGACTTCCGTGACCGTCGAACTCAAGCTCGACGGCTCGGGACGCTCATCCGTCACCACCGGCATCGGCTTCCTCGACCACATGCTCGATGCCCTCGCCCGCCACGCCCGCATCGATCTCGACCTGTGCGCCCAAGGCGACCTCATCGTCGACGACCACCACACCGCCGAAGACTGCGCCCTCGTGCTCGGTGCCGCCTTCGACGAAGCCCTCGCCGATCGCGTCGGCATCGCGCGCTTCGGCTACGCCTACGCGCCCCTCGACGAGGCGCTCGCCCGCGTCGTCATCGACTTCTCCGGACGCCCGAGCGCCACCGTCGATCTCGGCCTCACCCGCGAGGCCATCGGCCAGATCGCCTGCGAGAACATCGCCCACTTCTTCGAGTCCTTCGCGACGACCGCCCGCTGCGCGTTGCATGTCGATGTGCTGCGCGGGCGCAACGATCACCACCGCGCCGAGGCCGCGTTCAAGGCACTCGCGCTCGCGATCCGACAGGCCGTCTGCATTGACGGCGACGCCGTCCCGTCCACCAAGGGCACGCTCTAATGAGCCGCGCCGTCACGATCATCCGCACGGGCGTCGCCAACACCGCGTCCCTCGCCGCAGCCTTTACGCGCCTCGGCGTCGCTTCGACGATCACCGAGGATCGCGCCGCGATCGACGAAGCAGAACTCCTCGTTCTGCCCGGCGTCGGCTCGTTCGGCGCGGGCATTGCCACACTGGATCGCCTCAACCTGCGTGGAGCGCTGAACGAGCGGGCGGGTTCGGACCGCCCGCTGCTCGCGGTCTGCCTCGGCATGCAGTTGCTCGCCGAATGCAGCGACGAGACGCCGGGTGTCCGCGGTCTCGGCATCGTTCCCGGGTCCGCGCACCGATTCCCGTCCGAAGTCACCGTTCCGCAAATGGGATGGAACGAGATCGAAGCGCCCGCAGACGCACGTTTCCTCCGATCCGGCTGCGCCTATTTCGCCAACTCATACCGCCTCACCGAAGCGCCCGCCGGCTGGCGCGTCGCGACAGCCCACTACGCCGGCCCCTTCATCGCCGCGATGGAGCGAGGCGCGACGCTCGCCTGCCAGTTTCACCCCGAACTCTCCGGGCGGTGGGGGCTCCGCCTGCTCGCCCGATGGGCCGGAGTCGAGCCCGCCCAGAACCAGTCGTCCCCGGAGGGAGCCGCCTCGTCATGCTGAAGCACCGAATCATCCCGTGCCTCGACATCCGCGACGGACGCGTCGTCAAGGGTGTGCGCTTTCAGGGGCTCCGCGATGCCGGCTGCCCGGTCCAGCAGGCCCGCGCCTACGAAGCCCAAGGCGCCGATGAACTCGTCATCCTCGATGTCTCGGCAACCCCCGAGGCCCGAGGCACCGCCGCCCACACCGTCGAAGCCGTGCGCGCCGAACTGTCCATCCCGCTCTGCGTCGGTGGCGGCGTGCGCACCGCAGACAACGCCGCCACTCTGCTCGACGCCGGCGCCGACAAGGTCGGTGTGAACTCCGCCGCCGTCGCCAACCCCGCCCTCATCACCGAGATCGCCGAGCGTTTCGGAGCCCAGTGCACCGTCGTCGCCATCGACGCCGCACGCCCCAACGCGGACCCGACCGGCACCTGGCAGATCATCACCCGCTCCGGCACGCAGCGCGAACCGCTCGACGCCGTCGCGTGGGCCATCGAGTGTGAACAGCGCGGTGCAGGCGAGATTCTGCTCACCAGCTGGGACCGCGACGGCACCGGCGAGGGCTACGACACCGAACTCGTCGCCGCCATCACCAGCGTCGTCTCCATCCCCGTCATCGCCTCCGGCGGCGTGTCCACGCTCGACCACCTCGTCCAGGGCCTCCGCGCCGGTGCGAGCGCCGTCCTCGCCGCATCGATCTTCCACGACGGTGTCTACACCATCCAGCAGGCCAAGGCCGCCATGGCCGGAGCCGGACTGGAGGTCCGCCGATGATCATCCCATCCATCGATCTGATGTCCGGGAACGCCGTGCAACTCATCGGCGGCGAGAAGAAAGCCCTCGACGCCGGCGACCCGCGCCCGATCGCCCGCAACTTCGGCCTCGTCGGCGAGATCGCCGTCATCGACCTCGACGCCGCGCTCCGCCAGGGATCCAACGCCGACACCATCCGCGACCTGCTGGCGATCGCCCCCTGTCGCGTCGGCGGCGGCCTCCGCGATGTCCAGACCGCCATCGATTGGCTCGACGCCGGCGCAAGAAAGGTCATCCTCGGCACCGCCGCGACGCCCGAGGTCCTCCGCGAACTCCCCGCCGAGCGCACCATCGCCGCCCTCGACGCCCGGGACGGCGAGGTCGTCGTCGACGGATGGCGCGAGCGCACCGGCCGTCGCATCGAAGACCGCATGAGCGAACTCCGCCCCTACGTCGGCGGGTTCCTCGTCACGCTGGTCGAGAACGAAGGACGCATGACCGGCATCGATGCCGACCGCGTCCGCGCCATCGTCGAAGCCGCCGACGGCGCCCGCGTCACCATCGCCGGCGGCGTCAAGTCCGCCGACGACGTCGCCCTCATCGATTCGCTCGGCGCCGACGCCCAAGTCGGCATGGCCCTCTACACCGGCGGCTTCGACGTCGCCGACGCGCTGATCGCCTGCCTCCGAAGCGATCGCCCCGATGGGCTGTACCCAACCGTCGTCGTCGACGAACGCGATCAGGCGCTCGGCCTGTGCTACTCAAGCGATTCCTCGATCAAGCGCGCGATCGAAACCCGCTCCGGCGTCTACTGGTCCCGCTCGCGTGATGCACTCTGGGAAAAGGGCGCGACGTCCGGAGCACGTCAGGAACTGCTCGGCATCGATGTCGACTGCGATCGCGATGCCCTCCGCTTCCGCGTCCGGCAGGACGATCCCGGTTTCTGCCATCTGAACACGCGCACCTGCTTCGGCGAGGCCCGGGGCCTCGGCGAACTCGCCCGGCGCCTCGAACGCATCGCCTCCGACCCGCCCGCGGGTTCGTACACCGCCAAGTTGTTCGCCAGCCCGGATCTGCTCCGGCGCAAAATCCTCGAAGAAGCCCGCGAACTCGGCGAGGCCACGACCCGCGACCACACCGTCGCCGAAGCCGCTGATCTGCTGTACTTCACGCTCACCAGACTCGCCGCCAGCGGCATCGACCTCGCCGACGTCGAAAGCGAACTCGATCGGCGCGCACTCAAGGTGACCCGGCGATCCGCTGACCCGCGCGAGAAGTCCTTCCAGGAAGCCAACCCCGCAACCGAGCCCGGACTCAACCAGCCATGACCCGCACCTCAGCACCACTCCTGCGTACCCTTTCGCCCGACGAGGTCCCGTCGCTTCGGCGTAGCCCGATCGACCGCCAGACCCTCCTCGCCGCCGGCGAGATCGTCGACCAGGTCGAGTCCGGCGCCGAACCAGCGCTTCGCGCGATCGCCGAGCGCCTCGGCGACCGCAAGCCCGGCGAGCCTCTGGTCATCGAGCGCGACCAGCTCGACGCTGCGCTCGACGCCACTTCGGCCCAAGACCGCGCCGCCCTCGAACGAGCCGCCGCCAGCATCGAACGCTTCGCCCAAGCCCAGCGCTACAGCATCATTGATGTCAGCATCGACGCCGAAACCCCCGGCACGCTCGGCCAGCAGGTCATTCCCGTCGATCGTGCCGGCTGCTACGCCCCCGGCGGACGTTTCCCGCTGCCCTCCTCCGTCCTCATGACCTCCATCCCCGCGCGCGTCGCCGGCGTGACCAGCGTCACCGTCGCCTCGCCCCGCCCCGCTCCGATCACCCTCGCCGCCGCCGCCGTCGCCGGCGCCGACCGACTTCTCGCCGTCGGCGGTGCCCAGGCGATCGCTGCCATGGCCTTCGGAGTGGGTGTCGATCCCGTCGATGTCATTGTCGGTCCCGGCAACCGCTGGGTCACCGCCGCCAAACAGCTCGTCTCCGGCTCGGTCCGCATCGACATGCTCGCCGGCCCCTCCGAACTCGTGGTCATCGCCGACGACACAGCCGACCCTGCCGTGGTCGCCGCCGACCTTCTCGCCCAGGCGGAGCACGACACCGACGCCGCCGCCATCCTCGTCGCGAGCAGTCGATCGCTCATCGATCGCACCAACGCCGAACTCGCGTCCCAACTCGCCGACCTGCCGACCGCCGCGACGGCGCGCGCCGCACTGGACAACGGCTTCGCGGTTCTGACCGACTCGAATGCCGACTCGGCGGAGATCGCCGACCGCCTGGCCCCGGAACACCTGCAAATCATCACCAAAGACGCCCCCGTGCTCGCCGGCTCGATCCGCCACGCCGGCGCGATCTTCATAGGTGCCCACACCGCCGAGGTCTTCGGCGACTACGGCCTCGGCCCCAACCACACCCTCCCGACCGGCGGCACCGCCCGTTCCTTCGCAGGCCTCTCCGTCTTCGACTTCCTGCGCATCCGCACCACGATTGAACTGACCGAGTCGCCCAGCACGCGGACCGTCGAATCGATCGCCCGACTCGCCCGTCTCGAAGGCCTCGAAGCCCACGCGCGGGCCGCCGAAATCCGTCTCCGCTGACGACTCGTCCCCCCGTTCACGCGGTATACAGTGCCCACATGACCGACCAGAATCCATCAGCATCGGCCTTGCAGATCGAGGATCTGTGCTTCCGCTACCCCGATATGCCCTCCGGCGAGTGGGTCGTGGACATCGCATCGCTCGATCT
>Ga0070726_10001311_pt1 | contig 25566 bp, 13 predicted proteins | sample tdAd471_FD_67275 | JGI IMG/M metagenome (GOLD analysis project Ga0070726, IMG submission 67275) | Marine sediment microbial communities from the Atlantic coast under amendment with organic carbon and nitrate - tdAd47.1 | ecosystem: Environmental > Aquatic > Marine > Coastal > Sediment | place...
GAATGGGGGCACGGAGTTCCCCACACGGCTACCAGCCCACCCCTTCACCACGGCTGCGCTCTGACACCCATAGCCACAACCCTGGACAGGGCTAACACCGCCGGAAACGTGAGGAGCACCACTTTTTCGTGGTGTGGGGGGAGGGCGAACATGGGAGCCCAAGGCGCGTCTCAGGGGCCTGATCCGCCCAAAGCCCAAAGCCCGAGCTCGGCTTGAACCACTCTCAGCACGTATTCATCTGGGTCCTCGTCCCCACCAACGTCGACGGCACCACACGAAGCGTGTTGGGCAACCACCTGGGGCGTGCCCCGCCAGATCTCGCCTTTGCTGAACACGAACTCTGTAGCGGTAGCCAAGGCCCAGAGGCCTGCCTCTTGCACCGGGTTCACTGGGTCGGGTCCTTCCAGTTCCGCGAACAGGCTTCTGGCCAGCGCCAAGCACTCTGCTCCAAGGCGATCGTCCGGCTCAGCCCACCACTCCAGAAACTTGGGATACAGACGTGCTGCAACGGGGTGAGCCAGAACACTCTCTGTGAGCACGAGCCCTAAGCAGAGTGACGAGGCCTGAAAGGCAACGACGCGACCCCAGCTACTGACTCCTTGAAACCAAGCAGCGAAGGAATCGCCTGATTCTTCGAGATACTCGCTGTAGGCGAGGGAAAGTTGGGCCTGAGTCGGCGACCCGAGCACTACCTCTGCACCCTCATGCCTACAGTAAGCAGCCAACTCCAACCGCTCCCGCGACAGCTCTCCCACTCGCACCCGCTCACGCAAGTACGCAGCCTCGTCCTCGGGGCTCCCCGAGGCTTCCCACGCGCGCTCGAGCTGTTGGAGGCGCGAGTCGGTCATGCGGTGGGGTCTGCGCCCGTGCGAACACCGGTCAGGTTCACTCCCCGCCTCCCCGATAGCGCTCGAGGGTCTCCTTCAGGCCTGGATCGTCGGGTGAGAGTTCGATCGCCTCCTGGATCGCCGCCACCGCTTCGGCCTTCGAGCCCGACATATGGAACGCGCGCGCGAGCGTGTCGAGGGAGTCGGGGTCTCGACGGTCCGTGTTGGCAACCGCCTGCTTGGCGAGCTCGAGCGCGCGTGGGAGATCGAGAAGGTTCGGGTCCGGGGAAGTAAGCAGGACCCAGGCGAGCCCGTTTTGCGCCGCTGACAGGTGCTCGAACAGGTCCAGGGAGCGCTCGAACGCAGCGATCGCCGCTGCCGGGTCTCGCCCAATGGCGGCATTGCCCTTGCCCGCCTCCGCGATCGCCTGCACCAGGCGGGCTGCCTTGATCTCCTTGTGCGCCGCGAGCAGCGCCGCGCCATCGAGCTGATCCTCCGCGAGCACCAGCGAGAGCACGTGCGCCTCGACGAAGCGAGCGATCCCGCTCGCCTTGAAGAACGGCGCACTCGCGTGAGACCCGACGACCCATGAGGAGACAACGACGGTCTGGCCGTTCTTGGTCGCTGCAACCAGCTTGGTGTAGACCGCCAACCGGGTGCGAGGTCCCTCGACCTTGTCGACCTCGGCGATCAAGAGCTGGGCCTTGGTTCCGTCCGCGAGCGTGACGTCTTTGGGCACGATCGGGAGCGGAGTCCTCGTCCGACGCGTCGGCGTCCCCTTCGCAGACTCGAGGATCGAATCCAAGACGGCCTGCGGTGCAGGCCCCCCTTGCGGGTAGCAGTCCACCGAGAGGCCCACCTGCAGCGGCGCGAGGACCCCGTCTACCCTGGGCAAGCCGCCGATCCCGTCGCCCGTCAGGTGCAGGACCATGGGCGGGCGGAGGCCTGCCTTCAAGACCCGCCAGCCCTGGGGCGCAGCGACGGCCCAGCCAGCGCCCGTGTGGACGACCCACGGTTTCTCAGCGTCGTCCCCTTCGCCAGCGGTTGCGGGAGCCACGACCGCAGCGAGCAGCGCGAGCGCAACGACCCCACGAGTTCCACGAGCAGTTCCCACCTGGTCTCCCTCTCCTTGCGCAGAGTAGCCGCGTCTTTGGCCTCCAGCGAACCCAGGGCGGAGGACGCCCACGACTGCTGGGGCAGGCGGCCGGTGGCTAAGCTGGGGGCATGCGCTGTGCGTTCTGTCACGACCAGCTGACGTCCGAAGCACATTGGACCTGCCCGGACTGCGGAACCTTGCTGCACTCGGCCTGCAGCGCGAGCCTCGCGTCTTGCCCAACCCTGGGCTGCCCTCCGAGTCCACCCCTGTCGAGCGCTCCCCCCAAGCCATGGACTCCTCGCCACTGGATCTTCGCGGGCTCGTCGGCCTGGCTAGCCTGACACCGGTGCTCGCCTACGGTCGACCTATCAACGCACTGGGGTGGGCTCTGCTGAGCCTGGGGCTCACCGGCGGGTGGCTGCAGCTCTCGCAGCGCAGCCATGCCGTCCGCGCCATGCTGGCGTTCCCAGCCCTGTACGCGCTCTTCCCCATGCCCTGGCTGTTCATGCCGGGAGTCGTCCACCACTCGATTCATGACCACGACCGTGGCCGGCTCGGCTTCGAGATCTGGCCCGGTGCGCGCTTTGGGAGGGACGGCCCCAACACCCGCCTGCTGGAGTCCTACCTTGGCCCCGCTCAGGCGACGTGGTGTGGAACGCAGCTTTCCCCTTACATGAATGACGGCAACTGCCGCGCGTTCTACGGGAACCTGATCTTCGAGCCCGAGCTCGCGAAGGCTCTGGACCTGCTGCCCGACGACGCGGCACGCTGCCAAGTCTTGGAGTGCTTCGTCGCGAAGGGGAATCTCCTCCACGGTCACCAAAACGCGCTGCTAGGAGCGCTCGAGCACCGTGGGCTACCTGCTGACCACGACTCCGAGTCGTGGTGGCGCGCCAGCCAGGCTGCGTTTCAGGTAGAGCGCGACTACTGGCAGGCACGGAAGCTTGGCTACGACTTCCTTTCGGTCATTCGCAGCGCTGAAACTCAGCATGGTTCGGAGTCTCTGACGAGGGTCGAGCTACTGCTCGACGCCGCACGGGTGTTGTCGAGCGGGGGCGATCCTGAGAAGTCCGCGCCGACGACGACGACGTCCAGGGACCTCGCGTCGCTTCCCCGTTGGACCAACTGATCCCCGCTCCGCCCCCTCGCTGGCGCCGCAGGCCGCAGCACCGCTAGTGTAGGGGCGTGAGCGCCTCGCCCCTCCGCTGTGCCCTGTGTCACGACCAGCTCGCTGGAGTCCGCCACACCTGCGACGGGTGCGGAACGTCGCTGCACGTGGACTGCCAGGCGACGCTGGCCGAGTGCCCAACCCTGGGCTGCGAGCGCCGACTGACCTCCTCGGCCCCCGCGGCCAAGCCGCGCGGGGGCTCCTGGGTCCTCCAGGCCATGGTATTGCTCCTGGTGGCTGGGGCTGCTTGGGCCGCCGGAACCTGGAGCCGCAACGACGACGACTGGGCAGACTACGACTGGAACGAGGAGGCCTTCGACTCGCTGGAGGAGGACGAGGCCGTACTCGGCGAGAGGGACGCGTCGGAGGCGTGGGGCAAGGGAGACCCTGCGCGAACAGGTTCCGCCCCGAAGGCGTTCGTTAGCCTCGGCGGAGAGGCATACTGCGAGGCGCTCTTCGTGCGCGCAGTCGAGCGCCTGCAACTGCATGACCTTGGACTGGACTCAGCGGCCGAGTTGCTGCTCGTGTTGGCCCTCGCCCCCACGAGTGAGCTGGCGCTGGACGCACGGGCCTACCTGGACTGGCTCGTCGCGGCTTGGCACGCGAGGCTGATCCGCGAGGCCGCCGAGTTCGGCCAACGCAACGCGGTGCTCGCCTTGTGCGCGGGGCTCCCCCAACGAACCGAAGACTACGGCCTGGGCTCGCGAAGCACGGACCTGCGGTCGCAAGCCATGCGGGCGCTCGAGGAGCGGGTCCCTTACCCCTGGCCGCTGGTGACCCTTTCGGGAGTCCACCCGGAGGAGACCTTCGTGGTCGACGTGCGCCAGCCGGCACTGCACAGCCGCGAGACTATGCTCTCGTTCCTGTTCGCCGAGGCGTTGCGTCAGCGACCCAACGACGCCACCCAGGCCTCCAAGTAACCCAGAGCGTCCGCAGCGGTTGTTCGGTATCCCACAACTCTCCACGGCCTGCTTAAAACTTGAGCTGCAGCCCGCCTGGGTGTCGGCTGTGGCGTGTAGCCTGAGGGCGTGCGTTCGGGTTGTGTTCGCTGCGTTCGGCGTCGCGTTCCCCCGGCTTCAGGAGGTCACCTTGGACACTGCGACTCGACCCGCCCGCCCTCGTTCCCTGCGCCTGGAGCAGGCGCGCGCCCTCAACGCTCGGCTGCGTGAGCTCATGATCCAGCGGCGGCAGAACCTGGCCGCGATCGCTGCGCAGCTCGCGCGCATGAGGCGCGGACGCCTGTTCGCCGTGCTGGGCTACGCGAGCCTCGCCGCCTACGCCCGCGCCGAGCTCGGCCTCGGGCGGAGCAAGGTCAGCGAGCTGGTCGGGATCGTCGAGGCGTCGGAGGCCCTCCCCGCGGTGCGGGAGGCGTTCGTCGGTGGACGCCTGGAGTGGACCAAGGCCCGGGAGGTGGTCAAGCTCGCGACCCCCGAGACCGAGGCGGAGTGGCTGGCGCGCGCGTCAGGGCTCAGCGCCCAGGAGCTGCGCGCGTGCCGCACCGGGGAGCCGCCCAAGCAGACCCGCGTGCTCTCGCTGAGCCCGGAGCAGACCGCGGCCTTCGATCAGCTGGTGGCGCAGGTCCGCGACGAGCTCGGCGCGGTCAGCGAGGGAGAGGCGGTGCTGGAGCTCATGCGCCGGGGCGCGGGAGGCGGGACCGACGGGCCGGCGAAGCGCACGGTGATCACCGTGTGCGGCGAGTGCCAGCGCGCGAGCAGCGAGACCCGGGAGGGGCCCGTCGCGGTGCGGCGCAGCGTCGTCGAGGCCGCGCTCTGCGACGGGGAGGTCCACGACCTGCGCGAGGCGGAGAACCTGATCACGCGCACGATCCCGGCCAAGGTCCGGCGGCGGGTGCTCGACCGCGACCGCCGGCGCTGCCGCGTCCCCGGATGCCGCTTCATGAGCGGGCTCGAGGTGCACCACGAGGACGGGTGGCGCGCGGGCCACGACCCCCGGCGCATGGTGACCCTCTGCGGCAAGCACCACCGAATGCGCCACGAGGGCGAGCTGCGGATCGAGGGCCTGGGCGGAGGCGAGTTCCGCTTCCTCCTCCTGGACGGGACCGCGCTCGGGGACGCGGCGTTCGCATGTGAGAACACCGCGAGCGTAGCGCCGGGCGGACCAGAGACCGGGAGCATGAGCCCAGAGGCTCGAGCTGGCGAAACGGCGGGAGCGTTCGCATGTGAGAACACTGCGAGCGTGGGGCCGGGCGGACACGAGTCCGGGAGCACGACCCCAGCGGCGCAAGCTGGCGAAGCGGCGGGAGCGTTCGCATGTGACGCGTTCGCATGTGAGACCACTGCGAGCGTGGGGCCAGGCGGACACGAGTCCGGGAGCACGACCCCAGCGGCGCAAGCTGGCGAAGCGGCGGGTGCGTTCGCACGTGAGAACGGACAGCGCCGCCACGACTCGCGGGCGAGGTCCCAGCCCGACGTGCTCGCGGAGGCGACGCGTGGGTTGCAGCGCCTGGGGTTGCGGTACCGCGAGGCCCGGCGACGGGCCGAGATCGCGTTGGACTCGGGAGCTCGGAGCCTGGCTGACGTGTTCGGCCAGGCCTTGCGCAGCATGCCCCTGCCCGGCTGAGCAGGCCCGGGCAGGCGTAAACCGCGGAGCCCTACTCCCCGCCGCCGTCGGCGGGCGGCTGCTGCTCCTCGGCGCCGGCGGGGGCGTCCCACACCAGCTGCGGCTGCGCGTCGCTGGCGTAGTCGGTGACCTCGCTCTTGTAGTAGGGCTGGACCTCACCCAGCAGCCCCAGCTTCCCCGGGCCGGGGGCGGGGAAGAAGGTGGCGAGGAAGGGGTCCTCGAGGGTCAGCTTGACCACGGCGCCGTTGTCGTAGGTCACCGCGAGGGCGTCGAGCTGCTGCCCGCCGACCTCGAACTGGGTCACCGCGGGCTTGGCGCTGACCGCGAAGCTCTCGGGTCCCTCGAACTTGAGCAGCACGCCCTCGAGCTCGCCCTCGGTCCCGTAGTAGGAGGTCTCCTGGTATTCGGCCAGCTCGCGCTTGAGCACGGGCACCTCGCCCAGCTCGGGGAGGGTCAGCGTCTCCTGAGACTCCACCGGGACCGGGTCGGCCTCCAGCGGATCCTCCAGCTCGATCGGGATCGCGAGCTCGCCGGCCTTGCCGACCACGGCGCGGGTGACCTCGCCGCTGGTCTTGTCGACCTCGCAGCCAATGATCAGCGCGCGGGTCTCGGCGTTGGTCGCGTGCAGGCTCTGCAGCGAGTCGGAGACGCACTCCACCCGCCAGTGCCCGTCGGTCTCACCGACCACCGCGAACCAGGTCTCGATCGGGTCGACCCCCGGGATCGTGGTCCGGCGGGCGACGCGCCCGCCTACGCTCAGCCCCTCGGCGAGGGTGAACGCGCGGGGGGCGAGCACGCTCTTGGTGAGGTTGCTGTCGACCGTGCTCTTGGGATTGAACGGTGGGGGCTCCGGGGTGCTCGAGCAGCCGACGACCAGCGCGACGCCGAGGCTCAGGACGATCCGACGCATGTGACCTCCTCCAAGCCGAGGAGTGTAACCGTCTACTCGACGCTGGGGGACGTCGGCGCCTGAATCGCGCTGAGCACCGCGGCCGCGCAGAGCACGTCGGTGTCGGCGCGGAGTGAGGTCATGCCCTCGAGCAGCGGGAGCAGGTCGTCGCGGGCGGCGGTGTGCACCAGACCGGCGGCGCCCAGACGGCGGGCTTCGGCGTCCGGGGCGTCGAGCAAGGCCTGGAACCGCGCCCGCGCCTCGGGGCGCCGGCCCAGCGCGCGCAGCGCAGGGCGGCTGGTGGCGGGTCGCCCCAGCCCGGCCTCGAGCAGCTCCAGGCCCAGGGGGCCCTCGGTGGCGAGGTGCGCGGCGATCGCCGGGGCAAGGGCGGGGTCACCCGCCTCCCACAGCGGCTGCAGCGCCTCGATCCCCAGCGGCTGTTGCTCGGCGGCGGCCCTGAAGGCGGCCACGCGGGTGCCCGCGTCAGGGTGGGTCCAGAGCGCGCGCAGCTCGGCCTGGGAGAGGGGCGCCCAGCGGCGGCTGATTCCGAGCGCCTGGAGCCGGGTCCCCCGCGAGGGCGACTCGATCAGCGCGTGCAGGCTGGCCGCGACGCGGGCGGCCCCCGGCCCCTGCAGGCCGCGGAGCGCGGCGCGCTGGACCTGCGGGTCGTCGCTGCCGAGGTCGACCTCGACCTGGGCGGTGGGTCCGCCGCCGTGCACGCGCAGGGCGCGGGCGAAGGCGTCCAGCGCCGGCGACCGGCTGAGCTGCGTCGAGCGCCAGGCGGCTAGCGCGCGCTCGGCGTCGTGGGCGGCCAGCGCCACCGCCGCGCGCTGGCTGACCTCAGGGTCGGCCTGAGCCACGCCCTGCTCGAGCAGGACCAGGGCCTCGGGGAGGGCGGGCAGCGCGCCGAGGAGCTCGAGGGCCGCGAGGCGCACGCGGTCGGGCCCGCGCTCCAGGGCCCGGCGCACGCTGGGCAGCGCGGCGTCGAGCGCGGCGGAGTCGACGAGGCCGGCGCGGACCTCGCGGGCCGCGCCGAGGAGCGCCGCGCGGCGCGCCGCGGGGGCCGAGCGCTCGTCGCTGGCTTCGAGGGTCCGCAGCACGTGGCTCCAGCCGGCGCGGCACAGCGCCTGGGCGCACACCACCTGCACCTCGGGGTGGGGATCGCCCAGCGCGCCCTCGAGCAGGTCCAGGGCGTGGGGGTCGGGGCTCAGCTCGGCGAGGGCCTGCGCCGTGCGCAGCCGCCGCGCGGGGTCGGGGGCGCGGAGCCCTATGCCCAGCGCGCCCCAGGCGACCGACTCCAGCAGGATCTCGTCCTCCCCGATCAACTCGCGCAGCGCGAGGTAGTCGATGGCCGCCTCGTCGCTCCAGCCTTCGTCGAGGCAGAGCTCGATCACCCGCCGGTGGGCCGCGGCGCGCTCCTGGGGGGTCCCGCTGTGGGTCGCCTCGCGAGCCTTGACCAGCCCGCGTTTGGGGCTGGGCAGGCGGCCGTCTCCGGGGCCGGCGCAGCCAGCCACGATGAGGACCAGGAAAGCGTAGGATTCCAGCCGCATGGTGCTTTGAGTCTGGCAGAGCACCGTGGTTTTCACCACCGAGCAAATCGGTGGGAACCGTTGGGCCCCGGCCTGCGTCGAAGCCCTGTTCTCTCCCTCTTCCCCAGCGAGGAAGTCCATGCACCGCACGTGCTTTGCCCTCTTGGCCGCCTTGACCGCTTTCGTCGGCGTCGCCCCCGCCCAGGACACTGAGCCTGGCAAGCGAACGGTTTACGTCCCGATCGAGAAGTTCGACGATATCTTCGACGACGAGGGGGGCGGGGTCTTCATCCCGATCCACGAGCTCGAAGCGCTGATCGAGGAGCTCCTCCGCGACGCCCACGGCCAGCACCCGCCCGTGACCGCCCCCGACGCCCCGCCGGCGGACTATGTCCTTGTCGGCGCGCAGTTTAAGGGCAAGGCCGGCGAGAGCGTGGTCCACTTCGAGGCCACCTTCGACGTGGAGGTGCTCAAGGAGGATGGCTGGGTCGTGATCCCGATCGGCCTCGGCGAAGCCGCCCTGGAGTCGGTCGAGGCCGAGGGCGGCCGGGCCGTCGTCGGACCCCTCAGCCAGTTCGTCCAGCGCGCCCCGGCCAACAAGCGCCAGGCCATGCAGAAGGCCGGCGGCTACGGGATCGTGGTCAAGGGCGCGGGCCGCGTGACGACCACCGCGCGCTTCGCGGTGCCGATCCAGACCGCCCCCGGGCAGTCGAGCTTCGACCTGACCCTCCCCAGCGCGGCGCTCAACGAGTTCCGCGTCTCGCTCCCCCAGAGCGGGCTGCGGGTGCGCGTCGACAACGCGCTGGCCACCGAGGAGACCAGCCCCGAGGGCAACGACCAGACCGACGTCCGCGCCTACTTCGGCGCGGCCTCGACCGCCAAGGTCACCTGGAACCCCCGCCCCAAGGAGACCGAGGACGTCGCCCGCGATCCGCTGGTGTTCGCCTCGACCGAGGCCGCGCTGTGGGTCGACGAGGGCAGCCTCCAGGCCACCGTGCAGATCAACTACCGGATTCGCCAAGCCCCCTGCGACACCTTCGAGCTCAGCCTCCCCGCCGGCTACACCCTGCTGAGCGCGGTCGGCAAGCACATGCGCACCGACCCGATCCCGGTCGAGCAGCCCGACGGCTCGCAGAAGATCGTGGTCAAGCTGCACGAGAAGGTCAGCGACGCCTACTCCCTGACCCTGCGCATGGAGGCGATCCGCGAAGAGGGCAAGCTCGAGGTCGCCTACCCCCGCGTGGTCGCGGTGGGCAGCGAGCGCGAGAGCGGCGTGCTCGCCGCGCGCAGCACCAAGTTCCTCACCCTCGAGCCCTCCCCGGGCCGCGGCGTGACCCAGATCGACGCCGGCGGCCTGACCGCCAGCCAGGCCAAGGCCCTGCGCTACGAGCGCCGCGAAGGCCGCCCCCCGCTGGTGTTCCGCTACCTGCGTCAGCCCTACGCGCTGAACCTGCGCGCCAACCCGGTCGAGCCCGAGGTCGAGGGCAAGATCCAGACCCTGGCCGTGGTCCACGACGACAAGGTCGACCTGACCAGCACCGTGCTCTACACGATCCGCAAGCGCGGGATCTTCGCCGCCCGCGTGCTCCTGCCCGAGGGCTTCGAGCTGGACGAGGTCGGCGACGAGAGCACGGTCAAGGACTACCGCCTCGAAGACCCGACCGACGAGGAGCAGGCGCTCGGCGCGCACAAGGCGCTGGCGATCGACTTCGTCCGCCAGCAGAACCCGACCCCCGAGGGCCAGCCCTTCGCGCTCACGATCACGGGCCGCGTGCTCCGCGGCGACGCGGTCGAGACCGCGGCCTGGGGCCTGCCGACCCTGCACCTCTCGGGCGTCAAGCGCGAGACCGGCGTGCTCGCCGTCGCCAGCCTGACCCACCTCAAGCTGACCCTCGAGAAGGACAAGCGTAAGGGCCTGACCGCGCTGGGCGTGCACGAGCTGCCCCAGCACCAGTTCCTCCACGGCGTGCGCGGCGGGCAGGAGATCTCCTTCGCCTTCACCTACGCCAAGCCCAAGGGGATCGAGGCCACCTTCGCGATCAAGAAGCGCGAGCCCCGCGTCAGCGTGCGCACGGCGGCCCTCGTCGACGCCCAGGAGGACGTGGTCCGCGTCGAGACCGCGCTCAACTACACCGTCGAGTTCGCCGGCGTCGAGCAGATCCGCTTCCGCGCGCCGGCCGCCCTCGGCAGCGAGAGCGAGCTCAAGATCGAGGGCGCCAACGTCAAGGACAAGCTCGTCGCCCCCGACCCCGAGCAGGAAGGCCGCGTGATCTGGACCGTGCCCCTGCAGGGCAAGGCGATCGGCAACTTCACCGTCAACCTGCGCTACGACATCAAGCTCACGAACCTCGTCCCCGGCGAGCCGCGCACCGTCGAGCTGCACGAGATCGAGGTCCTCGACTGCTTCACCGAGACCGGCGATATCGCGCTCAAGAAGCACGAGAACCTGGTGATCACCGACAGCGAGGCGTTCATGGTCGAGCGCCGCGACAAGCGCGAGCTCCCCGAGGGGCTGCGCAACAAGGGCGCGATCCAGGCCTACCGCTACGTGAGCCACCCCCACGCGCTCTCGCTGAGCCTGGTGAAGTACAACTTCCGCGCCCCGGTCGGGATCCTCGTCGAGCACCTGCACCTCGAGGAGACCGTCAGCCGCGACGGCAAGCACCAGGTCGAGGCGACCCTCGCCCTGCGCAACAACAACAAGCAGTCGCTGACCGTGCTCCTGCCCGCCGGCGCCGAGTTCGTCGGGCTGCAGGTCGACGGCGAGACCGAGGAGTGGTCCGAGGGGCAGCCCGACGGCGACCGCCCCACGGTGCTCGTGACCCTGGGCGAGGCCACCAAGGCCAACCGCGACGAGGCCTTCCAGATCCGCCTGCGCTACAACCTGCCCAGCAAGGGCTCGCTGAGCGGCATGGGGACCCTGGCCTTCAGCGGCCCCGAGTTCCCGCTCAAGGAGGAGGAGCAGGTCCCGGTCGCGCGCCTGACCCGCCGGCTCTACCTGCCCACCGACCTCGCCTACCTCGAGTTCGACACCGACGGCACCAAGCACTTCGAGGAGTGGACCTTCTGGGAGCAGCTCAAGCTCAGCCTGGGCGTGCCCACCGGCCGTGAGCGCCACAACCCCTACTCGGGGGCCAGCCGCGCCGAGCAGGAGATCGCCAACCTGTTGGGCATGGCCAAGCGCGACCCCACCGGCTACCAGCCGCTGAACGTGCCCACCGACGACCCCTACCTGCTCGAGAAGCTCGACAACCCCATGGCGCTGAACGTGCGCTACAGCAGCTGGACCCTGTTCTACCTGCTCGACGTGCTGTGCCTGATCGGCGTCGTCGCCGCCGGGGTGCTCCTCGACCGCAAGCAGATCCTCCGCGCCGGGTTCTACGCGCCGCTGGCCGTGGCGGCCTGCCTCCTCGGCGCCGCCTTCGTCGGCCGCGCGACCGAGCCCCTGTTCGCCTCGGGCTTCGTCGGCGCGCTGGGCCTCAGCGCCTTCGCGCTGATCCGGGGCGCCTGGACCGAGCTGACCGTGCGTCGCCACGAGCGGCGCCTGGCCGAGCTCCAGGAGGAGGCCCAGGTGGCCCGGGCCCGCGCCCAGGCCGCCGAGGCCGAGGCGCGCCTGCGCCAGCCGGTGGGGGCCGCGGCCGCGACCGCTGCCGCCGCGCCGGCCTCCCCCAAGAAGGCCGCCGGCCTCTCGCCCGCCGAGAAGCAGGCCGCCGAGGAGATCCCGCTGGAGAAGCCCAGCGAGACCCCCGAGTCGAAGCCCGACGACGCCCCCGGAACCGACGCCTAGGCCCCCAGAGATCCACCGGAGACTCGCCATGCGTGTTACCCGCCTGCTGCTGCCGATCCTGGGCCTGGCGCTCTGCGCCAGCGCTCAGGACGCCGGCCCCGACGCCAAGCCGCGTCCCCCCGAGATCGACGAGGTCCTGGTCCCTGAGAAGGCCTTCGACGACGTGTTCGAGCGCTTCCCCAAGGGGGCGATCCTCACCCGCGAGGAGCTGAACACCCTCGTCAACAAGGCGGCCAAGCACCCGGCCCCCCCGCCGCCGCCGACGCCCTCCCCGATCCCGGGGAGCCTCGAGAACCTCCAGGTCGAGGGCAGCGTGGGCGCCGACCAGATCGCCACGATCCGGGTCACGGCGCGGGTGCGCCTGCTCCACGACGAGGGCCGGATCCCGCTCCCGCTCAAGGGGCAGGGCGTGACCGAGCTGCTCCTCGACGGGCAGCCGGCGCGGGTGCTCGAGCAAGGCCAGCACCTGCTGGTGCTCGTCAGCGGCGCGGGGACGCACTCCCTCACCTGGCGGCAGCTGGTCAAGGTCCAGCCCGGCGAAGAGCGCGGCTCCGGCGTGCTCGAGCTCGCGCTGCCCAGCGCCGCCAGCGGACGCCTCGACCTCGCCGCCCCCGGCGAGCTCGAGCTCAACCGCGTCACCGGCGGCGTGGGCTGGCTCGAGGAGGCCAAGCAGAGCGACGGCGCGACCCACATGGCCGTCGCCTTCGGCGACCTCAGCGGCAAGCTGAGCCTGGCCTTCCGCCCGCGGCGGGCGGTCTCCGAGGTCACCCCCTACACCACCGGCGACGTCTACACCCTGTTCGACGTGCGCAACGACGTGGTGACCCTCTCCTCGACCCTGGCGATCGGGATCTACCGCGCCCCGCGCGAGGTGCTGCACGTCGACCTGCCCCCGGGCTTCGTGCTCCGCGGCCTGCGCCCGATCTCCCAGGGCCTGGGCGAGCTGACCCCGATCCAGGACGGACGCCGGGTGCGGATCGAGCTCACCGCTCCCCGCCAGGGTGACCTGTTCCTGCAGCTGATCGCCGAGCGCCCCCTGCGCGCTGGCGAGGCCCTGCGCCTGGCCGCGGTCGGGCTCCCCGACACCGACCGCGTGGCCGGCATGCTCGCCGTGTCCCGCGGCGACGACACCCGGATCCGCTTCGAGGCCGAGCAGGGCCTCGAGCGCGCCGACCTGGCCACCCTGCCCCAGAAGCAGGCCGAGGGGATCCTCCGCGCCTACCGCCACGGCGAGGCCGAGGGCGGGCTGACCCTCGAGGTCCGCCCCCTCGAGCCGCGGGTCGACCTCTCCATGCGCGTCGCCTTCCAGCTCGAGGCGCGCAGCGTGCGCGCCGTCGCGGCGTTCAAGTACCGCGTCCGTGAGGGCCGCGTGTTCGCGCTGACCGCCGACATTCCCCCGGGCTTCGTGGTCGAAGACGCCGCGGTGCGCCTCGTCGGCCAGTCGCGGCCCCCCGAGCACCAGCTCGACCGCACCTACACCACCGGCGCGGACGGCGAGCAGACCCACCTCCAGGTCAAGCTCCCCCGCGGCCTCGAGGCCGGCCAGGAGCTCGTGCTCTTGTTCGACGCCCAGCGTGAGGAAGAGACCGCCCTCGCCGGGCGCTCGCTGCAGATCCCCCAGCTCAGCGGGAGCCCCGCCTCGACGTCGAGCGGCTACCTGGGCTTCGCCCCCGACGCCGCCTACCGGCTGCAGGGCGAGGGCCTCAAGCAGCTGACCGGCGTCCCCGCCGCCGAGCTGCCCAAGCTCGGCCTGCAGGTCCCCGGGCTCGTGCTCGGCTACCGGATCGAGGGCGACGCCTACGGCGGCACGCTGCAGCTCACCCGCCGCGAGACCCGGCTCAGCGCCGACCTCCGCGTGCGCCACCGGGTGCGCGAGCGGGTGGTCAAGACCGACGTGGTCGCCAAGCTCAACGTGCAGGGCGCCCCGCTGGAGACCCTCGACGTGTTGGTCCCCGCCGGCCTCGGCGCCAGCGCGCGCTTCGAGCACCCCGACCTGCACGAGGACCGCGAGCAAATCCAGAGCGCCGACGTCCCCGCGGGCTGGGAGCGCTACCGGCTGCGCTTCGTGCGCCGCCAGCAGGGCGACGTGCTGCTGACCGCGCGCCTGCAGAGCAAGCTCCCGGCCAGCGAAGAGGGCCAGGACGCGGTCGAGGTCGCCGCGCTGCCCTCGCTGCGCCTGGTGCAAGCCTTCCGCCAGCGCGGCCAGATCGCGATCTACTCCGCCGACGCCACCGAGCTCGAGGCCGTCGGCTCCGGGGTCCGTGAGCTGCAGGTCGCCGAGGTCGAGTCCCTCGGCGACTACGCGGGCTACCCGCTGTTCGCCTACGCCTTCGTCGGCGAGCACCACACGGTCGGCCTCAAGGTCCGCCGCCACGAGGCGGCGCCCATGCTGACCGCCGTCGCCGAGAGCCTGCTGCTGCAGACCACCAGCGGCGCCGACGGCCACAGCCGCCACACCGCGACCTTCAGCGTGAAGAACCTGGGCAACCAGTTCTTCGCCCTCCGCCTGCCCGAGGGCGCCAAGCTCTGGAGTGTGGTCGTCGACGGCGAGGGCGTGAAGCCCGCCGAGCGTGACGGGCTGATGATCGTCCCGATCCCCGTCGCCGGCGAGAAGAGCGCCCACGACGCGGTCGACGTGACCGCGACCTACACCGTCAACCGCGGCTCCTGGGGCTCCCTCGACGACCTGCGCCTGGTCGCCCCCGAGCTCTGCCTCGGCAGCGAAGACGTGGTCCCCGTGCTCAAGACCGAGTGGCAGTTGACGCTCCCCGACGACTACCTCGTGCTCGAGGTCGAGGGCAACGTGCGCCAGGACATGGGCGCCCCCAGCCAGACCCCGCTCCTCGTGCGGACCCTCGAGCGCATGACCCAGGGCGGCGAGTGGCTGTTCGGCCTCGCGCTGCTGGGCCTGCTCGTGGCCGCCAGCGCCAGCGCGCGGCGGGTGCTGCTCGTCGCCCTGCTGGGCGCCGAGGACGCGCGCCGCGGCGCGACCCAGAGCGTGGGCAACCTGTTCTCCAAGCGCGTGACCTGGATCGTGCTCGCGGCGATCGCCGGCGTGGCCTTCCTCGGCTGGCTGCTGTTCAGCGTGACGGCCAGCAAGGGCGGCTTCGGAGGCGTGGCCGGCCTGCTGAGTGACGACAGCGACACGGTAGTCATAGGGTCCGATGGCGAGCTGGCCAGCGGCGGCGAGGGCTGGGAATACGAAGAGGCGAGCGGCGAAGCCTACGACGGCTACGGCGCCGACGACGCGCCCGCCCAATCCGCGCCGACCCCCCAACGCCTGGGCGACGCCAAGAACGAAATGCCCAGGGGCGCGGCGGAGAACCGCCGCCGGCCCATGGCGCCCCCGCCCCCGCCCGAGTCCAAGCCCATGCCCGCGCCCAAGGCCCCGGCGCGCCGCGAGCTGGAGAGCCTGCGCAAGCAGAAGGAGAGCCTCTCCCTCGACCGCGCTGCGGCCGAGAAGAAGGCCGACAAGTCCTACGCGCCCCCGCAGGAGCCCATGGCCGACCCGGCGGCGCCCATGGACATGGACGAGGCCGACATGCCCGAGAGCGAGGCCGAGCCCAGCGAGGACGCCTGGGGTGACACCGACGGCGAGTCCCTCGGCGACGACATGGCCGAGGGCGGCGAGGACGGCGGCATGCCCTCCACCGGACGGGCCGACTCACGCTTCGCCGGCGGCAAGCGCGCCGAGGAGCAAGCCCAACAGCAGCAGGGGCAAGGCCGATACCGCCAGTCCAACGCCGGCCCCGAGAAGCCGGTCGTCGTGCTCGAGGAAGAGGTCGAGCTGAGCAAGGACCTCCTCGACCAGCTCCCCAAGGGGACCGATATCGGCGGCCTGGCCGGCGGCGGCGGCGGCGACGGGAACGCCACCCTGGACGAGGTGACCGTGACCAGCACCAGCGGACTCGTGGACCTCAAGCGGGTCGACGCCCTCGTCGAGCAGAACGCCAACGACCCCACCGTGCACCTGCTGCGCGCCAAGGTGCGCGAGGCCCAGGGCGACCTCGAGGGCGCGCTGAAGGACGCCGAGCGTTCGGTTCAGCTGCGCGGCGGCTCGGAGGCCTACAAGGCCCAGGGCCAGATCCTCGAGCGCCTCGGTCGCACCGCCGAGGCCGAGGTCGCCCGCACCCGCGGCGAGTTCATGGAGCGCGCCCGGGAGCCCGGCACCCTCGGCGACGTGGGCCTCAGCTCGCTGGTGCTCGGCTGGACCCCCGTCGGCAAGCGCTACGCGTTCTCCCGCGACGGCGGCGGCGCCGAGCTCGGCCTCGAGCTCAGCCGCACCGGCGCGCTGGTCACGGCCTTCGGCATGCTGGCCCTGATCGGCTGCGCCCTGGGGCTCTTGCTCCCGCTGCTGACCCGGGCCCACGTGCTGGCGGTGCTGATCGTGGGCGTGGGCGTGCTCAGCGCGCTCCCGATCCTCGTGCTCCCGGCCAAGTTCGTCCCGATCTGCAACGCCCTCGCCCTGGGCCTGGTCTGCGCCGCCCCGATCCACCTCGCCTGGGCCCTGGCCCGCGCCTGGGACAAGGGCCCGCTGAGCAAGCTCGGCAAGGCCATGCGCGAGGAGCGCAAGCGTCGCCGCGGGCTGGGCGCCGCCCCGCGCGCCGCGACGCTCTTGCTCCTCGGCCTCGTGGGCGGGCTCTCCGGCGCCCAGGCCGACGAGCCCGCGCCCCAGCGGCCGAAGCCGTTCCGCGTCTACGTCCCCTACGACACCGACAGCGAGACCCTCGACGGCGACCGGGTCTACGTGCCCAACGACGTCTACGCCGAGCTCTGGCGCCGGGCGTTCCCCGACGAGACCCCGGTGCTCACCCCCCAGCCGCCGCGCAACGCGCTGATCACCCGCGCCGACTACGCCGGCGAGATCGACGTCCGCGGCAAGCTCGACCTGACCTGCACCCTGCGGGTGGACGTGCTCGCCGAGGGCTGGCAGACGGTCTCCCTCGGCCTGCAGGGCACCGGGCTCAGCCAACACCTCGTGCGCGGCGGCAAGCCCAACGCGCGGGTCATGAGCGCCCCCGCCGGCGGCTACCAGCTGATCGCCCGCGGCCCCGCGGTCTACGAGGTCGAGCTCACGCTGATCGCGCCCTCGGCCGGCGGCCGCTACGCGTTCAGCACCGCCCCCTGCGCGGCGAGCCGCATGGAGCTCAGCTCGGCGGTCGCCAACCGCCGCGTGGTCGTGGGCGGCGCCAACGCCCAGCGCGACCTCGACCCCGAGGGCACGAAGATCGAGGCCAGCGTCGGCGGCGCCCAGAACGTCGCCGTGGCCCTCGTGGCCCGTGAGGTGCTCAGCGCAGGCGGCGCGTCCGAGGCCAGCGCCAACACGCGCTCGGTGGTCTACGTTCAGCGCGGGCGGATCTTCCTCCGCTCGCTGACCGAGTTCGCGGTCAGCGGCGCGGGTCGCGAGGGCTTCACCTTCGCGCTCCCCGAGGGCTTCGAGGTCACCAACGTGCAGTCGCAGCTCCTCCGCGGCTGGTCCGTCGCCGACGGCGTGCTGCGCGTCGACCTCCGCCGCCCCAGCGACGCCCGCCACCAGGTCTTCGTCCAGGGCGAGCTCGAGCTCGACGCCGCCGAGTTCACAGCCCCCCACGTCGTGCCCCAGGGCGTGACCCGCGAGCAAGGTGAGCTCGGCCTCGCGGTCGAAGACGGGCTGCGCGTGCTGCCCCAGACCACGACCGGGCTGCGCCGCGCCGGCGCCTCCAACCTGACCCCGCTGCTGCGGGGGCTCTCGAACCCCCGTCAGCCGGTCGAGCTCGCCAGCGCCTACAGCTTCGTGCGCCGCCCGTGCTCGCTGCAGCTGCAGCGCGTCGAGGAGGAGCTCGAGGTCCGCGTCAAGAGCCGGATCTCCGCCCGCGTCGACACCGACGAGGTCGCGCTGACCGCGAACCTGCGCTACGAGGTCCGCCGCGGGAAGGCCTACGAGCTGAACGTGCTCGTGCCCGCGGGCTACGTGCTCGTCGGACGCGAGACCGCCCTCGACCTGCGCGAGGTCGGCGTGAGCGACGTCGAGGCCGGACGGGTCTACCGCCTGGGCCTCGGCTCGGGGCTCAAGGGCACCGGCGAGGTCCAGCTGCAGTTCGTGCGCCGGCACTCCCTCGAGAACGACCAGGCCGCGCTGCCCTTCTGCGACGTGCGGGCCCTGGGGGTCAACCAGGAGACCGCCGACGTGGCCGTGGCCGTGGCCAACGGGCTGCGCCTGCGCGTCGCCGGCGAGCCCCGCGGGCTGACCCCGCGCGACGTGCGCAGCGTGTCGCGCGGCTGGCCCCAGCCCCAGGACGCGACCTGGGTCGTCGGCTACCGCCGCGGCGAGTCCGCGGCCCCGGGCCTGGCCCAGGCGACGCTCCAGCTGCGCCGACCGCAACCCAAGGTCACCGGGAGCTGGGTGCTTCACGCCCAGGCCGAGCGGGATATCGTGCGCTACGACCTCCGCGCGCTCTACGAGATCGACGAAGCGGGCGCGCGCCGGTTCGTGCTGGAGATCCCGGAGTCGGTCGGCGCGCGCTACCAGGTCGACGGCCAGAACCTGCGCGAGGTCCGCCGCAGCGCGGGCCAGGACGGGCGCCAGCAGATCGAGGTCACCCTCCAGAGCGCGGTCGAGTCCTTCTACACCCTCAGCTGCACCTGGGAAGAGACCGTCCGCCCTGGCGAGGCGTTCTCGCTGAGCAAGGTCGCCCTCGGCGACCTCGACCGCGTCGCCCGCGGCTACGTGCTCGTGGAGAAGGGCGCCGGGGTCCCCGAGCGGCTGGAGGAGACCGGTCGCGAGGGCGCGATCGCGCCCCAGCGCGCGGCCGACGCCCCGGCGCTGCCCCCGGGTCGCGGCCCCCGCGACTTCGCGCTCAGCTACCGCGTCGAGACCGAGCGCGCCGCCCCCTGGAGCGTGGAGTGGAAGCTGACCTCCACCGGCCAACAGCGCCAGCCCTCGCCCGCCCGCGTGCTCTGGTCGCGCCTGGTCTCGGTCTACGACGGCGAAGGCCTCGTGCGGCACCGGGTGACCTACCGCGTGCGCAACCTGCGCCTGCAGTTCCTCACCCTCCGGCTGCCCGAGGTCGAGACCGAGCAGGGCGTACGTCCCGCCGACGTGTGGAGCGTGTTCGTCGACGGCCAGCCCAAGCGCCTGCACCACCGGGGCGAGCTGCTGCTGATCCCCCTGCCCAAGCGCACCGACGCCGACCTCAGCTTCGACGTCGAGATCACCTACGCCACCCAACTCCCCAAGCGCTTTCAGGTGGGCCAGGTGATCCGGCCCCAACCTCCGGTGCTCGAGACCGAGCGCGTGCCGGTCGAGCGCAACTTCTGGACCCTCTACCTGCCCGAGCAGTTCACCTACGGCAACGTCTCCGGCACCCTGGAGGAGGTCACCCAGAAGGCGATCGGGGTCAAGACCCTCAGCAGCCTGGTCGACGAGTCGCGCGAGGTGCAGAAGATCGCGAGCAAGGGCGAGGGCCAGAGCCAGTCCCTCGCGCTGCGCAACCTGAGCCTCGCCCAGGACCAGGTCCGCCAACAGCTGCAGGAGATCCAACGCGAAGCGGGCTCGCTGAAGCAGGAGTACGCCAAGGAGCTGCAGGAGGCCGAGAAGGCCTACCGCGGTGTCGAGCAGTCCCGCGACGACCTGCAGCGCAAGCTCCAGTCGCAGTCGGAGCAGACCGACCAGCAAGACCTGCAGCAGTACGCCCAGACGAGCTACGGCTGGAACCGCAACGCCGAGGTGTTCAAGCGCGACGAGGCCAAGTGGACGGGCGTGGGCAAGTCGAAGCAGCGCGCGGGCCAGCCGCAGGACAACACGGCCTCCACCGAGGAGGACCTGATCCTCAACATTCAGGAGGGCGACTCGCTGAACCTGAAGAACGCGGCGGTCGTGACTCAGCAGCGCCTGAACGGCAAGCTCCAGGCCCAGCAGATCAAGGGCAACCTCGGCGCGCCCGGCAACCGACCCGCCACCCCCGACGAGGCCCGCGACCGCCGTCACCAGCTGGACGGGTTCTTCGCCGTGAGCGGCGAGGCCCTCCCCGGCGCCGCCGAGACTCGCGGCACGGTCGCCGAGGCGGGCCTGCTCTCGCTGGCGGTCAGCTTCGAGACCCCCGGCCAGGCCCTGCACTTCGAGGGCACCGACGCCGAGGCCCTCGAGCTCGAGCTCACGGTCTACCCCGCCGAGGGCAGCTCGTGGCTGACGCACCTCGTGCAGGCCCTGGCGCTGCTCGCGCTGCTCGCCGGCGCCTTCCGCTGCGGCCTGTTCACCCGCCTCGGCAAGCCCGCGATCCAGGCCCTCTCGCTGATCGCCGTCGGCGCGCTGGTGGGCGTGATCTTCCTCCACATGGCGGGCGCGGTGATCGCCCTGATCGCCGGCCTCGCCGGCCTGCGCTTCGGGCCGACCGCCGCGCGGGCCTAGGCCACCCCTCCGGGCCGCTCACAGGCTCGATTTCGACAGACATACGCGCAGGCACCTGCTAGCCTGCCCCCCACCGGGAAGCTGAGAGGCACGACCATGAAGACTCGTTTGGCACTCTGCGCCGCGCTCCTGATTTCGCTCTGCGGCTGCTTCGACTTCACCGAGAGCGTGAAGGTCCACGAGAACAGCCAGGGCACCCACCGCTTCGACGCCCGCGTCCACGACGTGGGCGAGTTCATGGGCGAGGAGGAGCTCGAGGAGCTGCGCGGCGAGATCGCCGCCGCGGTCGAGGAGCTCAAGGGCTACGACGAAGTCGTCGACGCCGAGGGCGACGCCCAGATCGACGGCGAGGACCTGGTCGCCTACGTGTCCTACACGGTCAAGGACTTCCAGGACCTGGGACGGATCGGCCAGCAAGCCCGCGCCGAGCTGCGCGAGATCGCGGACGCCCACGACGTCGCCGGGCAGTTCCGCTGGGAAGAGCTCGACGGCGGCACGTGGCGCTGGAGCTACCCCCTCTACGACGAGGGCATGCTCTTCGCCCGCAGCCAGACCCAGGCCCGCTCGCGCCAGGCCAAGCGCGCCGCCGCCACCGGCATGTCCGCCGAGGACACCAAGGCCCTGCTCGACGAAGAACTCGAGACGGGCTCGATCAACTACCGCTTCAGCGCCCCCCAGGTGCTCGAGGCCGACGGCGCCGAGCTCGACGGCGGCGAGGCGGTGTGGAGCTACCCCCTCGACCCCATGGACGACCTCGACGTCCCCGAGGAGCTGAGCGCCGAGTTCACCGTCACCGCGCCCTTCCCCTGGGGCTTCGCCCTGATCGGCGGCGGCCTCAGCTTCGGCCTCGTCGGCGGCCTCTGGCTGCGCCGCAAGTGGAACACGCGCTGGGAGTAGAGGGTTAGCCCTCCAACACCTCGCGCCACCACACCTCGAGCCAGAGCACGGCCCACAGCTCGTGGTGCCAGTTCCAGCGCCGCTGCTCGTGTTGCAGGAGCAGCTGCTCGAGGGCGGGGAGGTCGAACACCGCCGCGACGCGACTCCGAGGGCTGAGCACCAGCTCGCGGAACAGCGCGCCCAGCGGGCCGCGGAACCAGGCGTCGAGGGGCACGGCGAAGCCGCGCTTGGGCCCGCGGGCCGCGGCGCGGCCGAGGCGCTTCTTGGCCAGCCGGCGGAGGATCCGCTTGCGCGCGGTCCAGCGGAACTTCTCGTCGAGGGGCAGGCGCAGCGCCCACTCCACCAGCCGGTGGTCGAGGAACGGCGCGCGGACCTCCAGCGCGTGGCCCATGGAGGCAATGTCGACCTTCACCAGAATGTCGTCGGGCTGGTAGAGCGCGAAGTCCGCCCACAGCACCCGCTCGTCGTCGCAGGTGGCGTCGGCCTCCTGGAAGTGGCGGCGGTAGGCGTCGGTGGGGTCCAGGCCACGCACGCGCTCCTTGAACGACGCGCTCAGCACCAGGTCCGCGGTCTCGGGCTTGAAGATCGCGTTCCAGCACGCGTTGCGCCCGGCGAGGTCGCGCTCGAAGCCGCGCAGGAAGCGCTTGGCGTAGCGCAGCGGGTCGTGGGGCTTGGGACGGTGGGGCAGCCGCTCGACCACGTCGCGCAGCGCCCGGCGGAGCGGCCCGGGGATCCGCTCGTAGATCCGGCCCGCCTGGTTGGCCGTGTGCCGCAGGTAGCCGCCGAAGATCTCGTCGGCGCCGTCCCCGGAGAGCGCCACGGTCACGTGCTCGCGGGTCATGCCGCACAGGGCCCAGGTGGGAACCGCGCTGCTGTCGGCGAAGGGCTCGCCGTAGTGCTTGACCAGGGTCGGGAGCAGCTCGACGGCGTCGGGGTCGACCTCGAGCTCGAGGTGCCGGGTGCCGTAGCGCTCGGAGACCGCGCGCGCGCCGGCGCGCTCGTCGTAGTCGCCCTCGCCGAAGCCGATCGTGAACGTGCGCGGCGCGTCGTCGCTGATCCGCGCCAGGGTCGCCACGATCAGCCCGCTGTCGATCCCGCCGGAGAGGAACGCCCCGAGGGGCACGTCGGCGACCTTGCGCAGGCGGACGCTGTCTTCGAGCTGGCGCTCCAGCTCCTGGGTCAGACGCCGGCGGTCGCCGGGGAGCGACTTGCGGTGGTGCCCGCGGAAGGTCGGCTTCCAGTAGCGGCGGACCCGCGGGCGGCCGCCGGGCTTGAAGCGCAGCAGGTGCCCGGGGGGCAGCTTGTTGACCCCGGCGAAGCCCGAGCCCGGGGAGGGCACGTAGCCGTAGTGCACGTAGTGCGCGATCCCCTCCCAGCTCGGCTCGGGCCGGAGGGTCGCCGGGTCGGCGAACAGCGCCCAGGGCTCGCTGGCGAAGACCAGCGCGTCGTCGGTGAAGGCGTAGTGCAGGGGCTTCTGCCCGACGCGGTCGCGAGCGAGGAGCAGCTCACCCCGCGCCTCGTCCCAGAGCGCGAAGGCGTACATGCCGCGCAGCCCGTAGAGCATGTCCGGGCCCTGCTCCTCGTAGGCGTGCAGCAAGACCTCGGCGTCGGTGTGCGAGCGGAAGACGTGCCCGCGGGCCTGGAGCTCCTCGCGCTGGCGCTGGAAGTCGTAGACCTCGCCGTTGAAGGTCAGCCAGAGGGTCTCGTCTTCGTTGGTCAGCGGCTGACGGGCGGCGTCGCTGAGGTCGATCACCTTCAGCCGCCGGTGCCCGAGGGCGGCCGGACCGCGGACCTCGAGCCCCTCGCCGTCGGGCCCGCGGTGGGCGAGGCGCGCGGTCATGGCGGCGACCGCCTCGCGATCCCCGGGTCGGCGCGGGTCGCGCCACACCTTGCCCGCGATCCCGCACATTCAGCGCACCCTCGAGGACGCCCGGAGGCTAATGGTCTTGGGCGCGGGGCTGCTGCACCGACTGGCGCAGCGTGTCCATGTAGCCCCGCAGGCCCGAGTGGGCGAAGGCGTCGCCCTCGGTGGTGGGCGCGGCGAGGGCCTGGCTGTAGAGCGAGTGCTCGCTGCGCACGCCCACGACCTGGCACTGGCCCTTGAACAGCTGCACGCGCACGTCGCCGCTGACGTATTCGCTGGCCTTGCGGAAGAAGGCGTCGAGGGCCTCGCGCAGCTCCGAGAACCAGAAGCCCTCGTAGGTCAGGCGGGCGTATCGCTGCGCGGGCTCGGGGAGCCACTCCAGGGTGGCCTGGGGGAGGACCATGCGCTCCAGCCCGCGGCGCGCGGTGTGCAGCACGGTCGCCGCCGGCTGCTCGTAGACCTCGAGCATTTTGAACCCGATCAGGCGGTCTTCAATGGTCGTCAGCCGGCCGACCCCGTGCTCGCCGGCGAGGGCCGCGAGCTCCTCGAGCAGGGCCACATGGGTCTTGGCGACTCCGTCCATGGCGACCGGGAGGCCGCCCTGGAAGGTGAGGGTCACCTCGGCGGGCTCGTCCGGGGTCTCGCTGACCGCCTTGGTCATGCGGTAGACGCCCTCGGGCACGTCGACGTAGGCGTCGGGCGCGCGGTCCCATTGGACCGACGACCCGTAGAGGTTCTGGGTGATCGAGAACCGCGTGTCGTTGCTGATCGTCGAGGGCAGCCCCTGCTTCTGGCAGTAGTCGACGACCTCGTCCAGGCGCAGGAGGTTGTTCTCGCGCAGCGGCGAGAGCACCCGCAGGTCCGGCGCGAGGGCCGCCGCGCTGACCTCGAAGCGCACCTGGTCGTTGGACTTCCCGGCGCAGCCGTGGGCAATGTAGGTCGCGCCCTCTTCGCGCGCGATCTTGACCAGCTCGGAGACGATCAGCGGACGGGCGAGGGCGTGGGCCAGGGCGTAGCCGCTGCTGTAGACCGCGCCGGCGCGCAGCGAGGGGAAGATGTAGTCCCGGGCGAAGCGCTCGCGGAGGTCGGCGATATGCGCCGAGCAGGCGCCCAGCTCGAGGGCGCGGCGGCAGAGGTTGGCTGTAGAGCCCTTCTGCCCGAGGTTCGCGGTGAAGGTAATGACGTTGGGCCCGAATCGATGCTTGAGGAGCTGCAGGGACGCCATCGTCCCGAGCCCTCCAGAAAACGCGAGCACCACCTTTTCGGTCACAAGTCGACGCTACCCGCCCGCTATGCGGGCGTCAATCGACGTATCCAGTAATACCTTATGAAGTTCCGGCGGCCGGCGGCGCCGCGCTCAGCGCCCCGCCTGGCGCCGCGCCTCGGCCAGCCGCTCGCGCACCAGTTTCGCGTCGGGGGGATCGTGCTCGAGGTAGCTCTGGAGATCCTCGACGGCCTCGTCGCAGGCGCCCCGCGCGAGCTGGATCAGCCCGCGGTCGCGCCGCTCGGCGCCCTGGACCCCCAGGGCCAGCAGCCGGTCGACGTCGAGCAGGGCCATGTCGAGGTCCCCCCGCCGCAGGTGGCAGCCCTTGAGGTTACGCAGCATGCGCGTGAGGATCGCGCGGTCGTCGACCGGGGTCAGGAGGGTCGCCTGAAAGGGCAGCTGCCCCCCGGTGATCTGCCCGAGGAGCTCGGCGCAGCCCTCCTCGCGCAGCAGTCGGCCCTGATTGAAGGGGTCGAGGAAGTAGCCCTCGGGGGCCCCGACGAGGAAGTGCGCCGGGAAGCCGACGCCCGTCAGCTCGAGCCCGGCGCGGCGCCCGACCTCGATCGTCAGCAGCGCGAGCGAGATCGGGATCCCCAGCCCGCGGCGGAGCACCTCGTGGGGGTAGCTGTTGCGCGGGTCGTAGTAGTCGTCCTCGTTGCCCAACCAGCCGAGCTCGGCGAACAGGTAGCCGCTGAGGATCTGCAGCTGGCGCTCGACCGACACCGGCGAGGGCAGCCGGCGGGCGAACTCGGCGCCCAGACGATCGAGCTCTTCGCGGTAGGGCTGGAGGTCGAGGCTGGGGTCCTCGCCGTAGGCCAGGCGCAGGGCGGCCTCCTGCAGGTCCAGCGGCTCGAGCACGTCCAGGAAGGCCGCGCGGGGGTCGACGGGGGCGACGGTCATGCCCAAAGCCTAAGCGAGAACCGGAGCTCCGCGTAGGGTCACGTCACCCCCAGGCGGCGTCCTCGGGGATCTGATTCTTGAGCTCGCCGAACTTGACGAGGGTCAGGATCAGGATCACGAGGGCGGCCATGCTCGCCAGGCCACCGACGATAGGGATCAACCCGCACACGGTGGCAATGCAGTAGTACTGGGCCAGCTGGGCGCCGCAGTCGCCCACGTCGATCTGGGCCTGGTCGGGGTTGTCGTTGAAGTAGTTCTGGAACGAGGCGGCGACCCGCGGGTAGACGAAGAAGTTCCAGATCAGCGGGAAGCAGGGGATCATCAGCAGCCACACCATGCCCGGGGTCTGCTCGCAGTACTGCTCGGGGATCCGCTTCAG
>Ga0070726_10001312_pt1 | contig 25564 bp, 21 predicted proteins | sample tdAd471_FD_67275 | JGI IMG/M metagenome (GOLD analysis project Ga0070726, IMG submission 67275) | Marine sediment microbial communities from the Atlantic coast under amendment with organic carbon and nitrate - tdAd47.1 | ecosystem: Environmental > Aquatic > Marine > Coastal > Sediment | place...
GCAGGCCGTACCCCATGCTGCGTCATTCAGGCCTGCGGGCGCCCCGGCCAGCCACATCAGCCCTGCCAGGGTGGGGCCCAGGACCAGGCCAATTTTGCGCGCTGTCAACTGCACCTAGGCGTCCGCCATGGCGGCGAAACCGGCCTCAAGATCCGCAAGCAGATCCGAGGTCGCTTCAAGGCCAATGTGAATGCGCATCAACGGGCCTGCGCGGGTTTGCGTCCAGCTGTCTTGCATACGAGTCAGTTGCTGGTCGCACGGGATGATCAAGCTTTCAAAGCCGCCCCAGGAAAAGCCCATGCTGAACAGGCTGAGGGCGGCAATGAACTTGTCGACGGCTTCCGGTGGTGTGTCTTTCAGAATGAAGGAGAACAGCCCGCAGGCGCCTGTAAAGTCTCGCTTCCAGATCGCATGATCAGGGTGAGTCGGCAGGGCCGGGTGGATCACCTGGGCCACTTCCGGCCGATGGGTTAGCCAGTTCGCCACTTCCAGACCGGCAGCCTCATGTGCCTTGAGGCGCGTCGCCAGAGATCGCAGGCCGCGCAGCGCCGTATAGGCATCATCCGGTGAGAGACTGATGCCCCAATCATCGGACGTGTCGGCCACCTCCTGTGCAATGCGGGGGTCGCGGGTCATCACCGCGCCGGCGAACACATCAGAATGTCCGACCACGTATTTGGTCAGCGCCTGAACGGAGATGTCGACTCCGAGATCCAGCGGCTTGTGATGGAGGCCCGCGCCCCAAGTATTGTCCAGCGCTGTGCGGATCCCGTGCTTCCTTGCGACCTCTACAATGGCAGGCGTATCGCTGATCTCGAATGTGAGAGAGCCGGGCGCTTCAAGATAGATCAGTTTGGTATTGGGCTGGATCAGGTCTTCGATCCCGGCGCCAATGCGCGGATCAAAGCGGGTGGACTCAACGCCCATATGCTGAAGCCGCCTTTCGCAGAACCGTGATGTCGGGCCATAGGTAGAGTCCGAATACAGAACATGGTCGCCGGCTTTGACCTGGCTGCCAATGGCCAGCGCGCAGGCCTGCAGGCCATTCGAAGTAAGGCGTACCTGACGGGCATTCTCCAGTTCGCACAGGGCCGCTTCCAGTTCGCGGTGCACCGTCAGGCCCATGCGTCCATAGCCGGGCTTTGCGCCATACAGACGGTCAGCCGTATCGAACAGCAGGGTCGATGCGCGCTCAACCGGCGGATTGACTGTCTTGCTGGGAAGTCTGTCTTTCCGGGTGTGGATGATGCGTGTTTCTAATTGCTTGCTCATGCTTCGCCCTTCGCAATCGGGCGGCTTGAATCGGAGGCCCATTCTGTCCACGAACCATCATAGACGGCAACATCCCAATTGCCGAGACGGGCCAGAGCCAGCGCCGTTACTGCGGCAGAGACGCCGGACCCGCAGGTCGTGATGACAGGCCCGCTGGTATCCGGGAACAGGGGTTTCAATGCGTCAGCCGGTTTCATCTTTCCACCCTCATCGCTCAGCACACTGGAGGGGACAGAGATGCTACCGGGAATATGGCCGGAGGGCAGACCCTCGCGCGGCTCCGGTGCCTCGCCTGTGAAGCGCTCTTTGGAGCGGGCATCAATGATTGTGTGCGTCCTGCCTTCAGAGGCGGCCATCATCTGGGTGACATCCTTGACCAGATCCGAGCGGACACGGGCCGTGAAATGGCGCTCGACCGGAACGGGGGGCAGGTCTTCCGTCTCGCCGCCTGCATCGATCCAGGCCTGCAGGCCGCCATCCAGAACTTTCACATCCTGATGGCCCATGACGCGCAGCATCCACCACACCCTGGCAGCGCCGAACATATTAAACTGGTCATAGACAACAATGCGGTTGCCGTCTCCGATGCCCAGCTTGCGCACACGGGAGGAGAACATGACCGGGTCTGGCAGCATATGAGGCAGGTCTGTGCCGCCAGCCTTGATGGCATCAATGTCGAAATGCACCGCACCTGGAATATGGCAGTCTGACCAGAGCTGCCGTCCGGTTTCATCCCGGTTCAGGAAAGGTGGAATCCATGTGGCATCCACCACCCGGACATCCGGGGCCGAGATGTTTTCCTTCAGCCATTCGGCGGTTACGAGCGGGTCACCGGACTCCATGTCTTATGTCTCCATCCAGGCTGGTACGGGCAGGTCTTTTGATCTCAGGAAATCCGGATTGTACAGCTTGGTCTGGTAGCGGTTTCCATAATCACACAATACGGTCACGATGGTGTGGCCGGGGCCGAGGTCTTTGGCCATCTGAACCGCGCCGGCGATGTTCACACCTGCCGAGCCGCCAAGGCAGAGGCCTTCATGCTGCACCAGGTCAAACAGGATATTAAGGGCTTCGGTATCGGTGCAACGATAGGCGCGGTCCACCTCGATGCCTTCCAGATTTGCCGTGATGCGGCCCTGACCGATGCCTTCCGTGATGGAGGTGCCTTCGGACTTTAGCTCCCCATTTTTGTAATATTCATAGAGGGCTGCGCCGCCGGGATCTGCGATGCCGATCTGAACGGCCTTGTTCTTCTCCTTCAGGGCCATGGAGACCCCCCCTAGCGTGCCACCCGATCCAACGGCGCAGATAAAGGCATCCAGCTTGCCGTCGGTCTGTGCCCAGATTTCCTGGCCTGTGGTCTCGTAGTGAGATTTGCGGTTGGCGGTATTGTCGAACTGGTTGGCCCAGATCGCGCCATTCGGCTCTGACTTTGCCATGTCTTCCGCCAGGCGGCGGGAGAAGTGCTGGTAATTGTTCGGGTTGGCATAGGGGACGGCGTCCACCTCAATCAGCTCTGCGCCGAGCAGGCGGATGGCGTCTTTCTTTTCTTGGCTCTGCGTCCGCGGCATGACGATCACGACGCGATAGCCAAGCGCTGCGCCGACAAGCGCGAGGCCAATGCCGGTATTTCCGGCGGTGCCCTCAACGATCGTACCGCCGGGCTTCAGCGCGCCGGAGGCCTCGGCATCCCGAACGATGCCGAGAGCAGGACGGTCTTTCACAGACTGGCCGGGATTCAGGAACTCGCACTTGCCGAGGATCTCGCAGCCGGTCTCCTCAGAAACCTTGTTGAGCCTGAGCAGGGGCGTATTGCCGATGAGGTCAATGACTGAGCGATGAAATTTCATCTGTTTTCCGGTCCGATTCTGATCATTCTGTTCCTGCAAAAGCTAGAGCGCCTGACGGCAGAGTACAACCGCCACAGGGGCGCATGCACTTGATGTGATCCAGCTGAGCCTGCGCTGCGTAATAAAGATAGCTGATTACGCACGCAAAGAGGTCTCAGTCTTGACCAGTCCGGATACTTATACCGCCTTCATGATGGATCATGTCGCGGGAAATCATTCCGCCGCCTTTGAACTGGCGGGGGATCTGCACGTGATGTTGAGTTCGCAGGGTAGCGAAGCGGCTGCCTGGTGGGCCGCGATTGGCGGGGCCTTGCTGGAGGAGACCCCTGCTGGGCCACCTGTGCGCAATATGGTGATGGTGCATATGCCGCCAGCACAACGTCACGCCGAGTCTTCTGCGAAAGACATCATTCGGCAGATAGACGAAGGTCCCAACTGGCGACGGGGCCTAACTGGGGTGCGATATGCGGCCACTGGCACGCGCGGTGCCCGGCTGATGAAGCTGGATCCCGGCCAGAGCGCGCCCATGCATGGTCATAACGATCTGGAGGCAACTGTTGTTGTCCACGGGCGTTTCTCTGACGGGCACGGCACCTACAAGCGTGGTGATATAGTTCTGGGTGAACCAGGCATGCGTCACAAACCACAAGCGGTGGGACATGAGACCTGTGTGTGTCTCGTTGCCCAGAAACCCGGCGGATTCTGGAGGAATTTCATATGATCACTCGTATCGCAGCAAGCTTGCTGAGTGCCACGATGTTGGCAGGTGTCGCAGAAGCGAAGACCGAAACGCCTAAATGGAGCCCTCAGGCCGGCGATCTGATCCAGTTTGACGTGCTGAGACAGGGGAAGCCCTTTGGCAGTCACACGGTCAGCTTTGAGCGCGATGCAGAGGGACGTCTGATCGCACGCTCTCAGGTGGAACTGAAGGCCGGCCTCGGGCCGATCACGCTGTTTCGCTACAATCTGGACGCCACCGAAGTCTGGCAGAATGGCGAGCTTGTCTCTTTGGAAGGCCGTGTGAATGATGACGGCGAAAAGGGTCAGGTCGAAGCCGAACGTGAAGGCAAACTGCTGGAGGTCAACGGCACAGAGTTCCAGGGCGACGTGGACGGCAAGATCCTGCCCTCCAGCCACTGGAATTTTGCCCAGACGCGCGCCAGCGAATTGCTATCCACCGAAGACGGGGAAATCCTGAAAGTTTCTGTTTCCGATCAAGGCACCGAGACCATCGAGGCGGCAGGTAAGCCGGTTCAGGCGACCAAATATCTGATGGATTCCGATATCGATGTGACGCTCTGGTACGATGAATCCGGCCGCTGGGTGAAACTGGCATTTACTGCACGCGGGCAGAATATCGAGTATGTTCTTACGAATGCCTATTAAGCATGAGCGCGCTCCGTAGAGCTCTGTAATATAATGGGTTTTACGCAAATTCAGTATCCATGAGCCAGATGCTCATTAATCCGCTCCTTTCAATTTCAAAGCGGCGGATACTTTCATGTTCATGACCTGCTGATAGCTCCTCTCCATTCGCAATCGTGACAGGATGTGACGGAGCAGGGTGGACGATGACAATTATGGGTTGGGGCAGCGCCAGTACCGGGCCGATCGTCGGCTTGTCGGGCGACGTAAAATTGAGCGAAAAGCACTCCCATGAGCTGAGCCTTAAACAGCTCGCTTTTGTGCGACAGCTCACCACCATCATGTTGCTGACCAGCATGATGAATCTGGCGATTGTCCTGTTCTGTTTCCATGATACGTCCGCTCTGAAAAGCTTGCTGATCTGGGCAGCGGCTGTGTCCGTTGTAAATATCGTGAGCGTTGCAAGGAAACGTTATCTTGAGCGTTCCAAGGCGTCGGCTCGCAAGGCTTTGAGATTTTATGTCAGGCTGGCGCTTTCTCATGGACTGATCTGGGGCATTGTTCCCTTTCTGGTGATAAACACGTCAGACAATCAGGGCCTGATGGTACTTGGTATACAGCTGGCTGGAATCATGTTCGCCGGCTCTTTCCTGCAGTCCCGCATTCCGCTGGCCGCCTTTTCTTTCCTGGTGCCCATTGGCCTGGGCTTTGCCGGTACAATGGTGCTTTCAGGGCATCCTGAGTACCAGTTCGTTGCGGTCTTGTGCGTTGTTTATTCCGGCATTTTGATGCTGGCGGTGCGCTGGTCTCATGAGCAATTCATCGAGCAGCATTTGAGCGCAGCCGCCGTGAAAGAGCAGTCGCAGGTCATTTCCCTGCTTCTTCGCGATTTTGAGGAAAGTACGTCAGACTGGCTGTGGCAAACCAATGCTGATGGCGTTCTGATGGAAATTCCGCTCGCTGTGGAAGGCGCCGAGCATGAGAACCACAATGTCATGATTGGCAACAAGCTGGTCTCTCTGTTTCACCGGGATGAACCTTCCCGGGTTCTGGAAACCAGCCTGATGCGCAAGGAAAGTTTCCGCGACCTGGTTATGAAGGTGGAGAATGACGGAGATGACCGCTGGTGGTCTCTCACGGGCAAGCCGATCTATGAGGACGGCCTCTTCAAGGGCTTTCGCGGAGTCGCCAAGGACATCACTCAGTCCAAGGAAATTGAAGACCGCATCGCCTACATGGCTCATTATGATGGCCTGACCGGACTGCCCAACCGGGTGAGCATGCAGGAGCAGCTTGAAAAGGCCATGCGCAAGCCTTTGACGTCGCAGATGACGCGCGCGCTTGTCTGGCTGGACCTCGACAATTTCAAATGGGTGAACGACACCCTCGGCCACCCGGCCGGTGATGAGCTGTTGCAACATGTGGCGGCCCGCCTTCAGGAAGTCTGCGATGAGCGCGATGTTGTCGCGCGGATCAGCGGCGACGAGTTTGCGCTGATCGTGGAACGCCCGGCAGATGGCCAGCTTGAAACCTTCCTGGACAAGCTGACCGACTGTCTGAGTGAGCCTTATGATTTGTGGGGCTCCACCGCGAATTGTTCAGCTTCCGTCGGCGTTCGTCTGTTCGATAGCGAGATGACGGATTCCCGGGTCATTCTGAAGCATGCTGACCTCGCGCTTTATCAGGCCAAGAAAGTAGGCAAGGCCAATTGGTGCATGTTCACGCAGGAGCTGGACGACCGTGCGCGGGCGCGGCTTCAGGTCGAGTCTGACTTGCATCACGCCGTAAACGAGAATGAGTTCAAGGTTTACTTCCAGCCGCAAGTTAATGCGTATACGCATCAAATTGTCGGGTGCGAGACGCTGGTGCGCTGGCAGCACCCGACGCGCGGCCTGGTTTATCCGGGTGAGTTCATCGAGCATGCCGAAGACAATGGCCTGATCACGCGGATCGGTGATTGGGTTCTGCGCGCTGCCCTGTCAGAAGCCCGCAAACTGCCAGAGCATATTCGCATCTCTGTAAATATCTCTCCGGTCCAGATCCATTCGGCGAATTTAATCCCGACCATTGTGCACGCCATCGCGGCCAACAATATTGACCCGAGTCGTCTCGAACTTGAGATCACCGAAAATGTGCTGATGTCGGATACCGAGTTCACGCTTCAGCGCCTGCACCAGTTGAAGGAAATCGGCATTCGCATCGCTCTCGACGATTTCGGGACGGGCTATTCCTCCCTGTCATATCTGCGCCGCTTCCCGTTCGACCGTATCAAGATCGACAAGAGCTTTGTACGCGATATCGAGACTCGCTCTGACAGCCGATCCATCGCTGTTGCGACGCTGTCACTGGCCAAGTCGCTTGGCATGCGTTGTACCGCAGAGGGCGTGGAGACGCGCTATCAGGCAGACTTCCTGCGCGATTGTGGTTGCGATGAACTTCAGGGCTTCTTCATCAGCCGGGCGCAGCCTCTTGAGAAGCTGCAACACATGATCGAGCTGAAGAAGGTTCAGGAGAAGGTCACCCTGATCCAGGACCCGCGCGACTTCATGTATCGCCGCGCCTCTGAAATGCAGAATGCCGAAAGAGCCAGCTGATCACCTGGCGGTTGTTCAGGGAATAGGCGAGGGGAGCCAAAGGCCCCCCTCTTTTTGTATCCGGGTAACTCAGTCTTCCTTGGGCTTGCGGCCAAATAGATTGCCAATCGCTTCAATCGCCTTGTCTTCGTCGCTTTTCTGGTCGGCCTCGTTCGTGTCTGCATCGTCCTTGTTCTGAATACCGAGCAGACCGTTGATGACATCCTCCGTACCATTGGAAGACGTGTCGGGAGAGTTGTCTTCTCCCCCGAGCCGCTTTGTCAGCTCGTCACGCAGGCGATTGCCAAGCTCTGCTTCCAGCGCAGACTGCACACCGCTGAGGTCAGGAGACACCTTCACATTGGTCCAGCTGCCGGACACGCGGATCGGCACCGGAATGCCGTTCAGCTGGACGACGCTGCCATCTCCCTTGCCGCTTTTGTCGATGCTGGTCGCCAGGCGCAGGTCAAGGGCCTGACCGCCCAGATTGATCGTGCCCGTGCCGTCCACGCCCAGAACCGGGTTCAGCAATTTCATGACATCCACATTGGCCACCCCGTTGTTGATGGTCAGGATGGTGTCGAAATTGGTGAAGTCCGTTTCAGCGCTGGGGGAAACGGCAGAGCTGAGGTCCAGCCCCGCCAGGCCACCGCTGGACAGCGCGCTCTTCAGGGAAGATGCCGTGCGCACCAGTTGGGCCACATTGATGCCCTTCAGGGCGCCGTCTTCAAGGTTTGCCGAGACCTTGCCGTCGAGGGCATTCATGATCTCGTCGATTGAGGCGCCGGACGCGCTGGCATCGAGAGACAGTTCCCCCCTGCCGGTCAGTCGGTCAAAGCTGGCCAGTGTACCCAGCATTTCCGAGATCACGACGCTGTTGCCGGTCATGTCGAGGGCGACACTTGGTTTTGCCTGACGGGCATCAACAACCATTTTGCCGGCCCAGTTGCCGCCGAATGCCCCGAATTTCGAAAGATCCGCGGTGAGCTCACCGTCCAGCAGCTTGGCGACGAGCGCGGCGTCGGTCAGCCTGACCTGGCCAATCGTCAGCGTGTTTGCGTGGATGTTCAGATCCGCGTTCACGCTTTTCAGGCCGGCCAGATCGAGGGGCTCCTTGCTCCATCCCGTGGTGGCTGGCTTGTCCTCGGCGGCGGTGTCTTCACTGCCAAGAAATGGCGTCAGATCCAGTGCGCCCATGTCGAGATTGCCTGTCAGGCGGGGTTTCTCACCGGACAGGTCTACGCCCGCTGTGCCAGTTGCTGTGATGTCGTCCAGCGTGAAGTTCAGCTTGTTGACGGTCAGCGCCTGAAACGTGCCGGAGATATCGCCCTTGGTGCTGAAGCGCTGCAGCGTCTCGCCGGGCGGCAGCTCCATCTCAGCTGCTTTGAACAGGTCGCGCAGCTTGTTGCTCTTGGCATCTATGTTGCCATCAATGCGGCCATTCCCTGACAGGGAGACGTCGCCATAATAGGTCGCGTTCAGCAGCTCTCCGCTATGGTCGGCGCTGATGTTTGACAGGACCAGCGCATCGACGGGGCCCTTGATCTTGCTGGTCACCTTGACCTTCTCAAGCGCCGAGCTCGCCGGGATGTCGAGGCCCAGCTGGCGAGTCAGCTCACCGGCTTGCGGGCTGTCCACGGAAAGCTGGCCGTCCAGGCTCATTGGGTCACCGAGCGTCACTTTCCCAGTGTAGTTCGCCATCAATACATCACTTTTGACGCCCATCTGCTCAAAGTCGATGACCAGCGCGGAGAGCGGGCCGGAGACTTTCGCCACGATATTCGCTGTGCCAAGCGCTTCGACATTCACAGGCGGCGTGATCCCCGTGAAGGCGATGAGCCCGGGCAGGTTGTCGGAAGAGAATCGCAGCCCCCCATCGACATTGCCCTCGTCGCCCAGCTGCAGCGTGCCCTGGAAGGAGATATTTCCCATATCTGCCATCTCGAACATTAGCAGGGCTTCCGCCGGAGCGTTCGTCAGCAGCGAGTCGGGCGAATCAAGTTCGAGGCTGAGGTCAAAGGCGTGGTTCTGGAACTTGCCGTCAGCTTCTGCGGAGAGGGGCTGGTCCATGTCGCGCAGGCTGGCCTGAAGATTGAAGTCCTTCAGCTCATAGGTCTTGCCGGTCGAATCGTCCTGATAGGTCAGGGAGGCGTTCTGCAGGCGGGCCTGGCCGATACTGGCCTTTACACTGCCGCTGCCTTCAGAGTCGGTGGCGTTTTCCTCGGATTTGCCAGCGCCGAACTGCCAGTTGGTTTCGCCATCCGCGCGCTTTTGCAGGAAGACATCGGCGTCAACAAAGGCAATTTCCTGCACATCCACTTTACCGGACAGCAGGGGCAGCCATTTGACCGACCCGCGCAGTTCGCCCGCCTTGATCATGTTGTCGCGAGCGAATCCTTCAGGGTTCGCAACGGTTACACCATCAATGCTGGCCGAGATACGTGGGAAGACTGAGATCGAGACATCGCCTGTCAGTTCCACATCCCGATTCAGGGCATTGGTCGCGGCGCTTTCAATACGGGTCTTGTAGACCGATTTCGGGATAAAGAAGGGCACTGTCAGCGCAGCAATCACCAGCACGGCCAGCACAGCGCCACAGATAAGAAGAATGCGTTTCATGAATCGGGTCTCTCAGGCTTTTCAGCGGTATAATGGCCGACAATGTGTCGAGGGAATGACTGAAAATGCAGTATAATACATTTTGCGTGAACTTCCGTGCTTGACCGGGCATCCTGCCTTGATTAGAGAGACCGCTCGCCGCCAAGCGGTGCCAGAAATGCGCGGGTGTAGCTCAGTCGGTTAGAGTGCCGGCCTGTCACGCCGGAGGTCGCGGGTTCGAGCCCCGTCACTCGCGCCATTTCTCTCGAAATGGTTTCCGTGTAAAGCATTGAAGTTAAACGATATTTTTGATCTCGTTTGCTTCGCTTTGCATAAAATGGCCGGAATCTGTGGACCAAAATGGGACCAGATTGTGGACCAATGGTCGGCGTCATGAAGCGCGTCGACGACAATTCCTACCTCGAACAGCGAGGCCGCGTCTGGTGGTATAACCGCCGTGTGCCGAGTAAGTTCGCGCACCTTGATTCGCGCAAGCGGATCAAGGAATCGCTGGGGACCACTTCAATCGACCAGGCTCGCTACAAGCGCGACTTGCTGGCCGAAGCCGATGACCATTACTGGGCATCGTTGAAGATCGCCGAAGAGGTCGGGCCCTCATCCAGTCGGGAAACTTCGGAGGCCGTTCGTCGCCGCTATCGCATGGCGACCGTCAAGGCGCTGGCGAGCGGCTTCACCTATCAGCCCATCGACCATCTCGCGACTGTTGCGCCGCTTGAAGAGGCGCTGGCACGGCTGCTTGCGGTTCATCAGAACGCAGGGCCCGCCGAAATCCCCAAAGTGCGGGACGCCGAAGCGCTGCTTGGCGGCGCGCCGAAACCGACTGTCAGCGTGTCCGAGGCTTTCGAAGTCTATGTGAACGAGATCGCGTACAACGCGCAGCTGTACAAATCGCCGAACCAACGCGCATCGTGGGAGAAAACTAAGCGAACCTCAGTTCAGTATTTTATCGACTTTGCCGGTGACATTGCCCTTGAGGAGATCACCCGTGACCTCGCGCTCAATTACCAGAAGCACTGGGCCAAACAGGTCAGACCCAAGGATCAGAACGCAAAGCCGGTCGCGCCTAACACCGCTAACCGTCACATCGGCAATATCCGTTCGCTCTATGCCGATTACTTCAAGCACATTGGCGAAGAGGAACGTCCGAACCCCTTCCGCAATATGCACTTCAAGGCGAAGGCGAGAACCGAAGTGCCGCCATTCTCATCCAACTGGGTGCGGGAGAAGATTCTTGCGCCGGGTGCTACCCGTAAATGGCGGCCGGAACTGCAGCTCATTACGCTGATGCTGATCGAGACAGGATGCCGACCGAGTGAGATCATCAACCTACGCGTTGAAGATTTTCACATTGATGAGCCGGTGCCCTACATCTCCATCCGCGCACGGACGGACCGCGAAGTGAAGACCGACACCTCCGAGAGGGACATTCCGCTGGTCGGCATCGCACTCGAAGCGGCAAAGCGCGCGGCGCCGAAAGCCTTTGCCCACTACTACGACAAGGGCGAGCTTTTCTCCGCCAACATGATGAAGAACTTCCGCAATCGCGGCCTGCTGGAGTCGCCCGACCACAAGATCTACTCATTCCGCCACGCCTTCGAGAAACGCATGCAGGAAGCCAATATCGACTACGGCCTGCGATGCCTGCTCATGGGCCACAAGACGACAAGACCCGTCTATGGCGACGGTGGCTCGCTTGAGTATCGGCGTGACGAACTGCTCAAGATCATCCACCCGTTTGATCCTCGGGTGATGGAGTTGTTTGATCGCGAAAATGTACTCTGGGCAGTCGGCGGCTCCGCAAAATCATGAGTCAGGCTTTTGCGCTTTGTGTCGCTCGAGAATGTGCGCAGCAGACGACATCCAGGACAAGTCTGCGCCAAAGGAGGCGGCAATCGCGTGAAGGGCGGATGCGTTTGCGACCAAAAAGCTCCAACATAAATTGATGTACTCGGTTCCGGTTGCAGCCAACGCCCCGCCCGGAATACTTCCCGTGATTGCCGCGCCGCCGAGAGCGGCGCCTGTGAACAAGGCTGCGGTCCCAACTTGCTTTAGAATGAACCGAGTCAGGTTGCCGAACGTGTGTGCGGCGTTCTGATTCGACCGGCCTGGCTGGGGGCCGTGCCCTATCTGCGACGATGCCTGTACAACGAGTTCGCGGACGTCATCGGCAAACAGGCTTCGTGCACTGGCAACGGCATCGGCAAAATCATCCGCGGCCCTTCGCATTGCTTCTGTATCTGATGGCGTCCGTTGATAGGCGGCAGAATTCTCGGCGATCCTGCGTCCTTCCGGGTGGGCCATAATGTAAGCGCGGTTCAGGTCCAGCACAGAGGACAGATGCGCCTCAACACTCAACGGGAATGACGGAAGATAGTCCCGCGCGATCGCTTTTTCGGTTGCCTCACCGACGTTCGCCAGCCGTATGCCGCGAGAATAAACCTGCGAAATAGAAATCGAATCAGCGCTGATGGTAGCGTGATAGCGCTGCACGGCATTCAGAAGATCCGTATGCGCATTCGTTCCATTGAGTTCGTGTAGTAAATCCTGCGTTGCCTCACGTAACTCATCGAGCAAAGGGTTGTTCGCATCCGGCGTCGTCGCATCAGGAGGGATCGCCATATGGATCAGGCCATCACCGCCGACCTCAAACGCTGGCTCAGCAACGGCCTCTGGAAGGCCTTGAATTAAATCTTCAAGGTCGCGCGCGATTGCGGAAACTTCTAAATCATCCGGCTCGTTGTCCTCATACTGATCATAGTCCTCGGCACTTGCGACGGGTGCCCAATCCGTCAATCCGTCAGATTCGATTTCATCGACAGCAGCTTCGATGACGTCGTCGGGCAAGTCTGGGAAGTTCTCAGCCAGTTCCTCGCGTGCATCGTAAGGGCCGCCATAAATCCATTGGTAGCCGCCTTCGGCGCTGATATAGGGTAGCCGCTGGGCCGGATCTTCATAACGCTCAAAGAACCATTCAACCAGCGCGTCTATCTGCGCCTGTCGGTCTTCTTCGTCTATTCTTTCGTCGCCGTCTTCGTCCGGGTCTGGCGGTTCGTGTTCCAGTCCAAACTCAAGGTTGTTCAGCAATTCATGCGGGCCGACATCGGTCTCGCGATAATTTTCTGCGCCTATTGGATATTCCCAAATCGACCAGGTGAGCTGCCCAAGCTCCGGATGTTCAACGACTGCCGAATAGGCTGTTTCCGGTCCCATGCTGCGTTCTTCACTGGAGACGCTTTCGAAGTCGAGCATGTCGGCATCAATCTCATAGACCTGACCGCTCTGAGCGTGACGGATATGTGCGGTTCCATTTACATAGACCATTCATGTTCTCCGTCAGATATAGAATTTGAACGGCTGCTTTCCGCCGCCTCTCGCGCTACCCATAATCAGAACGTCACCGACTTTATTCGCGAATCGGATGGTGACGGGCAGGCCGTCCGAGTAGTTGCAGGCGTTGTAGTTGATTTTCGTCAACGCCAAGATGTCGGACAGCACCGTTTCAATATCCGGTCTTTCGCCGGATGACTTTAGTACAGTCACGTTCAGAGGGTTTGGCGTTTCTGGACCAATGTATGTGTCCAATCTCGGTGCGTAGCCGGATGTCCAGAGGAAGGCGTTATTCTGATCGAGGATCATGGCCGTGCCGCGCAAGGTTGGATACTTTCCGTCCCGGAACAGCTTCACCTGGCCGGTCGTCGTCTTAATTCGAACACCGACGATATTCGTTTCCTTGGGAGCGGCTGCCTCAAAGGCGCGCCATTCTTCGCTCGAAAATCCAGCGCGCCCGTGGATGAAGAGTTCCTTTGGGGGTGCGCCGAATTTCTCCTCATACGTCTCAAGGACTTTGCCGATGAGATCCCGGGCGGCGGTGCTCTTCAAGTGGAACTCGCCGTTTTCCGTTTGCCAAGGGCCATTTGCTCCACGGAAGACGATCCCGTCGCCTTCTGACAAAAACATCTGTGCCGCGCAGCATGCATGATTGTTCCTGTCATTTGGGAGGTTCTTGAAGACGAGCCCAACATAGCAGACGCCATCGCGCATATTAGCGATCTTCCACGGCGGTTCGGCCTGCGTTTTGTAGTAGAGACCAGTAGCCAGATTCCAGGCAATTGTGGCTGCATCCTGGACACCGCGGATAGGATAGCCGTGGGCATTTGTGAATGCTTCCGGCGCAAGCGTTGTTTCCCGCACGAGCTGCGAAGTGTAGCCCAGCTTCAGAAGCTTGGCTTTTGCCTGACGATGGAAGTCCGGAACGTCATCGAAGATGTCTTCTTTCGTAAGATCGATTACATCTTCCAGAAGCGGCAAGTTGCTGCGCTGCTTCTGACGCTTCACATATTCGCCAGGAGATAGAGTCACGCCGCTGCGCCGAGCCTGGCGTGTGCAACGCGTATAGATAATTTCTGGCAGGACAAACGCCCAGACGTCGGGACGTCTTTCTTCGTTTTCGTCATGATGGCGAACGCGTTCGAGAAAAACTTCAACTGTCTGGGCGACCGCTTCATGGTGGTTTTGCAGGGCTGTGGTTGTCTCAATCTTGTCGCCGTCGACCACGTATTCAATGAAGTCTCGGGGGTCGAAGCTAACACCAAAGGCCGCAGGCATCCCCGGAAAATTGCTGAGATGGAGACGATGTTCCTTGTCCGTCTTTTTTGGGGGCGGCACGAGCACATCGCCGAGCACGCTGCGCCCCCAGCGCCGGAAATATTCCAGTCCCTCTGTTGTGCCGATGACGCCTATGGTGATGACCTTGTTGCGATCATCCGCTTTGTGGGGTCCGTAGAGATATAGCCCGTCTTTGGGATGGTCCGTCGATTGACCGAAACCGAATGAGAGAGCTGGTTCCGGGAGGTGAATAAGTCTCGGCGTAACGACGTCAAATTTCATTTCTGCGCCTCCTCTTCATCGGAGGTATCCCCATCCTCGGGGTCAAAATCGCCAGCCAGAGTCGAGGGATCAGTTTCTTCGGCGTCCTCGTCGTCATGGACGATCGGTGTCGTCACCGGTGAAATCATCTGTATAGGCATTACGTTGAGGACGAGATTGCCGCCCGCGCCGATGGGAAGTGAGATATAGGAATCGCCTCCCGCCACAAGCTCCAGAAACGCCATCATGCGACCGTGCCAGGACTTGTTCCTCCAGCCCTTGCAGTCGCTGCGCCGATGACGGTGCTGCCTCTCCTTATCGTCGATGATGCTGCCCTGACGGTCCTCATCTCCTTTAGCGTTTTCCTTGATATCCGAAAACAGAACCCGAGCCTTGAGCCGGAAATGGGGGAAGGGATAGAGATTGGGAATTGCGCTCACGCCGTAGGACCAAACCCGCCCCTTTGCGACGTTCCGCAGAACCGACCTACGCTTGCCTTCCTTTGGCCCCCATGCCACGCGTTCGTTGATGCGAATCTGCGCGGGGGCGGCATGATGCCCGAGACCGCTCGCCCACCCATATTCTTGAAACCCGATCGAAGAGAGACGTCGCTCCCAGGCCTGACGGAATAGCGCGACTAAAATATTTTTGGCTTCACGACTCTTTATGTCGAGTTCCGACCACCCCTTTTCCATGAAAGATGAAAGGCGACTCGTAGCAATCGTCTTGATCGGTCCGAACCCCTCGAAATGCTCGGCCATTTCCAAGGGGGAAGCGAAGGTGATGAAACCAGATAAGTGAGGATAAGTGGGAAAAGCGAAGCTGTTCGCGCGCCTTTTCAGCTTGTCGCGATCGCAAGGTCCAGTCGGCGCGACATAAGCGATCTCGTCTGGCGCGTTTTCGATCGCGACCCAATTGCTGGTCAGGGTTTCGGCGCGGTTTTCCAGTCTGATCTCATTTCGCCTTCGGTGCTGCTCCCATTGCGGCTGAATCAAAGGTTCATTGAGTTTTGGGACGTTCTGCTTTTCGAGCGTCTCTAACAGATCAGCGAGACCATCCGCATAGCTATCCTCGAAGTTCAGATATTGTAGTTCTCCCATGCCGAAGACTTTGCGGAAGCTCCTAACGCGAAGCGGTATCGTGAATTTTTCATCACCGGTCGTGCGGGAGACGTCGGCTGCAATGCCAATTTCTTCCTGCACGCCGTTTTTATGCAAGCCATCTCCGGCGCAAATCAGCAATTGCTTTACCGCCCGGTCCTGCAAAGTACGGGTCAATGTTTTTCGCCAGCGTTCACCTCCTTCGAGATTCAGAATGTCGGCGAAAACCTGGTATCCTGCAGCCTCAAGGCGCGGGGCGAGCCACTCTGTGAATTCATTATCCTCTGGCGTCGCTTTTGTGACGAAGAGGACAGTGCGCTCATTCTGTGTTTTTTCCATGGAGCATTCGATTCAGTGGGATCCGACTATTTATGTAATTCAATTTTATGGAGTTTTCTGCGTGGTATCTGCAGAAAACAGTCGCTTGAGTCTTTCGTCGGTTTCCCATGCAAGCGCTGGAATACCAAATCTTTCTCCCCGAAACTCACATATCGTGTGCACGCCTGTCTTGTTGAACCATAGCCGCCAGGTCTGGTTTTGTGTCGGGGTTGCGGCGGCGAAGGCGGCGCAGGAGAGAATAGCCGCATTTGGCCGGTGCTCGGGATCGCGCACTGACGCATAGCGGATCAGCCCGATACTCTCCGCACGCGCAGCTTCTTCGAGTTGCTGGCACGCTTCGTAGTCGTTTGGATGCGTCCAGAGGTTGGCAGCGTCGCTAAATGGCTTTGACATGAGATCTATGGCTGCGTCGGTGCGGACCGGCACGTCGAATGCGGTGTGCTCGCTCGGCTGCGCCGGAAATGGCGTGCCCGGAGAGTCTGCGTAGAAGAGCAGCAAATGAAACGCGGTTTCGATGATCGCTGTCGCCGGTTCTTCGGACACATAATAGACGCCGGGCGTCGGTCCGGCGCGGCGGAACCGCGAGCCGTTCGGATAGAGGCCGTAGCGGAACGGCGTCATGTAGAGATAGTGGAGCCCTGCGCAGTCGGGGGGTACAGGCGGCTTTGTTTCTTCGAGCATGTCTTCGAGAATACGCTGCTCATCCAGCGTATCAACAAGCTGAAGCGTGGAGACGATGTGTTGCGCCTCCACGCAGCGCCAGAAAACGCGGGATACGCCTTGCCGCTCAGAGCGGAGCGCGTCTGGAATCCAGATAGGCAAGGCCATGGGTCAGTCCTGTAATCGTCTTGATCTGATCGAGTGGACGACCGCCAAGCGCCCGGTTTTCATTGCGTAGCCAGGCGTTGGCCACCTTGCCGTCGCCGCCGGTGATCGCATCAAGCGACCGGAACAGGCGAACGAACAGCGCTCCCAGTTCAAACGGCTTGGTGCCTTCCTCCAGCCGGAACTCATCCTTGCGCATCCGCGACACGGTCGGTTCCGAAACCCCCAAAATCAGGGCCATGTCCTTCCCGGAAAGACCAAGCTTTTCAGCGGCCCGGACCACGGCCATGGTCATCACCCGTGCCCGTTCCTGTGCGTCGATGGCTGCTGTTTGGGACATTGAGCGATCCTTTCCACTGAAGGGATATATAGCGGTTCTTTCTGAGGAAATCAAGAGCGCCCTCGCTTTCTCGGCCGAGCGGGCATGTTCGCGCCGATGGCGTCCTCGATCCGGTCGGCCGCCGAGGCCCGCTCGCGGACTTCCCGGTCGAACCGGTCGAACAGGGGAAAATACTTCTCACCGCAATGGCGCACGACGAGCGCCGCAATGCGGCGGCCTTTTTCAAGATCATGCAGGCTGAGGCTCATTGGGGCGCCAGACCCTTTGCTAGTTGGTCTTCGTCCGGTTCCAGACCATGACGCCGGTGCCGTCCTTTTCATTCTCGAAGAAGGCGGCGCGCACGGGGCTGGCAAAGCTTGGATCGTCGAGCTTGACGGCGAGGTACGGGGTTTCGCCGTCCTTGCTTTCCTGACGCCAGGCCGCACCGAGTTCGGCCCCGCCGGCATAGAGCCGGAAGTCGGGTGCGCCATCTGATGCCTTGTCACTGTTCGGGACAAGCTGTGCTTTGACGTTGATGGTCATGGTACGGATGGTGCCGGTATAGCTGCCATCTTTCAGGGTGAACGTGCCGATCTGCGCCATGGGTTAGTCTCCTTTGCTGGCGTTGGAATGAAGGGCGCGGCGCGCCCGTTTGAACCCGGCATCTGACGCCAGGAAGCTTTCGATCATGGCGGGGATGAGCGCTTCGGGCTTTTCCTCCGCGCCATAGGTTTGCCGGTAGATTTCGGCATAGTCGCTGAGGGCGCTGGCGAGGTCGGGATCGACCGAGAGGCTCATACGCACCGGGGTGCGATCGGGTAACTGTCCAAGGCGTAGGGTCATCTGCTTGTTCCTTGTGGATGGGGTCTGAGGATGAGGTCGCGGGTGACGACCACGCGCACGGGCCAGCCCGGCCGCACACGGACCGTCGGCTGAATGCCAAGGTTGCGTTCGACGACGCGCTGGCCGGCCTGGTTGACGGTGTCGGTCGTGCCGCGTCGGATCGCGCGTTCGAGATCGCCGTCACCGTCTGCACCGAGTTCTGCGCCGACGCCGAGAATGGTGGCGAGGCCTGCTGCGATGAACACGCGGTCCCAATGATGATCGGTTCGATCCGAGAGACCCGCAAAGCCTTGCGCATCAGCGCCTGGCGCGGAAATCACAATCGACGACCCGTCCGGGAAGATGATCCGGTCCCAGGTCACGAGTGCGCGGTCCTGCCCGAAAGAGACTTCCGACTGGTAGCGCCCGATCAGGCGCGAGCCCTGCGGGATGAGGAGGTATTGGCCGGTGACGGTGTCATAGACGGGCTGGGTGAGCTGCGCGACGATCGTGCCCGGCAGGTCTGAGTTGATGCCCGTGACCATTGAAGCCGGAATGAGCGTGCCAGCCATGACCTGATACGGCGAGGCAGGGTCTTCCACGCCGTGTGGATTGTAGATGTCGCTTGCTGGTCCTTCGCTCGTAAAGGCGAGCTTGCGGGACTGGAGATTTGTATCGATAGGCTGTCCGAAAGCGGACCGTGCGCCTTGCGGCAGAGCGGCGAGCGCCAGAAGCTCAGAACCCAGATCAAGCGCGGGGTCTCGATAAGCAGGACGGGTGTCGGTGGTGCTTGCCGTGCCGCTCTGAGAATCGAGTCGGAAAAAGACCGGTGCGCGGGCGGCTTCATCGGCAAGGGCGGCCTCGCGCATGCGCCTTGCACGTTCGGCCTCGTCGGCTGGGTTCGGGCGAAAGTCATCCTCGAACCGGGTCACATATTCCGGTTCGATACCGAGCTCGCGTTCGGCGCGCAGCATGGTCGCGCCGAGATCGCCCGAAAGCGGTGGGCCAAGACGCGTGACGCGGTCCTCGACGGATGTGATGTCGCTATAGCTGGTCGGAAGCGTTGAGAGACCTTCGGGCTTGCGCGTGTTCGTCGTGTTGTAGAGCTCGCGACGGGCATCCGGATCGATAGCGGTTGGCGGTTTGAGGGCAACGCTCATGGCTGCGAACAGGGCGAGCACGCCGAGGCCTGCGCCGACCATCAATACTTTGCGATTGATCCGCGTCACCGGCTTCGGGCTGGAGCGGATCTTCAGCCGCTCGGCATGTTCGTCGAAGGGAATGGGCTCGGACATCGGCTCAGTTCCCGAACAGGCCAGCCAGCGGCGAGCGCCGCTCGTTGCGTGAGATTCGCACCACGGTCTGGTTCCGCTCGCCGAGGCGCAACTCGGCCGCACGGAACAGCCGGTCCACGACATAATAATTGCCGCGCACACGGTAGTTCACCAGTTCCGCATCACCGTCCGTGCCGAGCACGAAAAGCGGCGGCATGTCGGTTGTGGCGATGTCCTCCGGCATCTGGATGAAGACCTGACGGCCATCATCAAAGACGCGGACAGGCTTCCAGTCCGGACTGTCGCCGGAGAGGCGATAGTCGAAGTTCAGGCCTTCCAGCGTCAGGCCGCGCTCAATGCTTCCCGCGTCCCGTGCGATCGCGCGCTCATTGCGGGCAGTGAGGCCTGCGAGTTCATCCGCGGGGTAGCGCCAGGACAGAGCGGCCATATAGCCGCCGTCCGTGCTTTCAAGTTCCAGATGATAGGTGCGCCGGTCCGTGGCGATCATCAGATTGGTGCGAATGCCGGAGGAAATCGGTTTGACCAGCACATGCGCGCGGGAAGTGTTTCCAGAGCCGGAGATCGTATCGCCCACGACCCAGCGGACCGTGTCGCCTGCCGAGACCGAGACCAGTTCCTCGCCCGGCTGCAGGGCAATGTCCGAAACCTGTCCGGGGCTGGCATAGAGCCGGTAGAGCGCGCCTTCTGTATAGGGATAGACCTGGATCGCGTTCACATAGCCATCGACCGAAGGTTCGATAAGCGCGCCGGTGCGGCCCTGTCTGATGGCTTCAGCCGGTGACACTGAGGGACGCGATATCGTCCTTGTGTAGGTCCGCGTCACGCTGCCATCGGCATTGGTGGTGACACGCGCGCCGATGGGCATCATCTGGCCGGGCAGCGGCAGCGCGACGGCGGTTTCGACGATCTCCACCGGATAGTCGGTCCTATCCTCGACGGGCTTGGCCGCGACAAAGGCGCTCGCATCGATAGGTTCAAGCTCGGTCGTGGCGCAGGCCGTGGTAAGTGCGAGGGCCGAAGTGGCAAGCAGAATACGAAGCATGGGGATCATTCTCCTGTAACGAGGTCCTGACCCCAGTTCAGGGCATGGACATAAAGGCCGAGCGGATTGGCGCGCAGGGTCTCTGCATCCGTCGGCGGCTGGGTGATGATTGTGAAATTGCCGGTGAACCTTTGGGCGCTGACGAGCGCACCATTCTCATAGGTCTTCTCGATCCAGCGGGCCTGGAAGCTGTCCTCCGAGACGCGAACCACGCTGACCACGTCCACGGTGCGGGATTTGCGCCCGACATCGGCGAAAGGATCATTGGCGGAGGCGTATTCGTTGAGCGTGGTGGCGGCGCGGTCGGTCACGAAGTCATAGGCGCGCAGCCAGTTCTCGCGGACGACGACAGGGTCAACGGAAAGCCCCCGGACATGTTCTATGAAGTTCGCAAGGTGATGGGCGATCTGGGCATCGGTCGGCGTGTAGCTTGTCGTGGCCGGAGCCACAGCGCGGGCCGCACCCGTCTCATCGACTTCGACCACATAGGGCGTGACGGTGGATTGCATCGAGCGCCAGACCAGCGCGCCGGAGGTGACGAAGCAGAGCCCGAGACAGCCGAGCGCCATGAGCCGCCAGTTCTTCGCCTGCACGCGGGCGGAGCCTATTCTTTCATCCCAGACCTGTCCGGCCTTCTGATATGGCGTCTCGGGGAACGGGCTGCGGCCGTAGCTTGAAGATGAACGCTTGAACGCCATAGATCAGACCTCCTGTCTTGTTGGGTTGAAGCGGGAGCCTGCGGGCCGCTGCCGCGGCGTTCTTCGCCTACAATCCATCCCCCGGATGGATTGTTTTGCCTGCGGCAAACCGGCTGCGAACTCCCAGATCTGGCCCGCCTTCTGGTAAGGCGTTTCGGGAAACGGGCTTGGTCCATAGCTGGAGGAGGATCGCCTGAAAGCCATCGTCTAGTCGTCCTTGTCTCTGAGGGTGGGGTTTGCGCCCGAAGCGCCGCGATCACCGTCGCGCAGGGAGTGCGCGGCCATCTGGCCTGCCTGTCCCATGCGCTGGCTCGCCTGCATGCGCCGCGCCCAGCCGGGGCTTTGGCTTGATGATGATCCGGAGGCAGAGTTTTGCATGGACGCGGCCTCAGACCCGCCGGTGGCGCGCCAGGCGCCCTGACTGCCGCGTTGGTAGGCGTCTCTGAGGGCTTGAGCCGGGCGCGATGCTGTGCGACGCATAGCGTCGCCGCCTGCACGGGCGACACCGGCAAGGCCTGCGGCGACGCCCGCTGCGCCGGATGCGCCAGAGGCGACCGATCCCAGCGTATAAGAAGTGCGCGCCGCGCCGGCCATGCTGGCGCCGGCCTTGACGGCGGAGGACGCCCCGCCCGCGACGGCGCCGACGGCAGCGCGGCCGCCCATCCCGGCGACATAGGTTCCGGCTGTGACACCGGCGGCCGCGCCTGCGGCGGAACCCGCGCCGAGTTGCGGCGCACCGGTGATCAGGCCGGAGGCGATGCCGGGCGCAAAGATGCCCATCCAGAAGAAGACGATCGCGGCGAGCACCGTGCCCATGACTTGCGCGAGCGTCACATCATCGCCGGTACGGAACGCATCGGTCACGGATGAGAAGAGCGTCGAGCCGATGCCAATAATGACGGCAAGCACCATCAGCTTGATGCCCGAGGTGATGACATTGCCGAGGACGCGTTCAGCCAGGAACGTCGTCTTGTTCCAGAGCGCAAACGGCACGAGCACGAACCCGGCGAGCGTCGTCAGCTTGAACTCCAGGATCGTGATGAAGAGCTGCACGGCCAGCACGAAGAAGGCGACCATGATGATCGCCCAGGCGATGAACATCACCGCGATCATGATGAAGTTATGGAAGAAGGAGATTGGCCCCAGCATGTCGCTGATCTCTTCCAAGAGCGGCTGACCGGCGTCGAGACCGACACTGGCGATGAAGCCGGGGCGCAGGAGATCATCGGCGGTCATGGTCCCGCCGCCAGCGGTCACGCCAAGCTCCGCGAAACTGTCAAAGACGATCCCTGCGAGAAGAGAGAAATTGCCAATGATGAAGGCGAAGAAGCCGACATAGAGCACCTTCTTGAGGAGCCCGGCGATCACGTCCGTGTTCTGGGAGAGCGCCCAGAACAGGCCTGCCAGCGTAATGTCGATAGCGATGAGCGTGGTCGACAGGTATGCGACATCGCCCGCCAGCAGGCCGAACCCGCTGTCAATGTAGGCGATAAAGGTCGCGAGAAATGTGTCGATCACGTCCATGGGGCGCTACTCTGCGAGGAAGGCCCGGGTGCGGGCGCGGCCGCGTTCGGCCTCGGCCAGCTGGCGCGCGCGTTCCAGCGCCTCGGCGCGGTAATGGGCGGCCATCATGGCTTCCATCTGCATCAGCTGCTCAGTCTGCAGGGCCTCGATCTGGTTTCCCGCCTGCGCGACCTGGAGATTGCCGACGGCGGACTGGCTGTCGGCGATCAGCCGGCCGAGACTGTCACTGTCAGCCCGCGCTGTGGAGACGACCTGCGCCGTGACGGTCAGACTGTCCCGGTAAGCCGTGCGGGACTGACGCCAGCGGGCGCGGGCCTCTTCGACGAGGACGGCCTGGCGCGGCGGTTCACTGCCATAGTCTTCAGGGTACACCTCTTCATACTCGCGCTCGATTTCCTCGACGCGGTAGCCGATGCCTTCGGCCTCGCGCATCAGCTCCTCGATGCGGCGCATGCGGCGCAATATGTCGTCGACGATACTATCGGGCAGCGCCTCCAGATCGCGCGCCATGTTCTCCAGCATCTCGATTTCATGGGTGAGCTGCTGGATTTGCTGGTTCACTTCCTGAAGCGACCGGATCGCCTGGTAGATGTTCTGGATGTGATTGGCCGGGTCATAGACCGTCCATTGGGCGGCGGCTGGCGGGGCGATGAGGATGGAGAGCGGCGCGGCGCAAATGAGGGCGGAGGCAAGGAAGCGTTTCATCGGGGGCTCCTATTCGGCGGCGATGGCGTGGACTGATTGGATCGGATCGGCGGCTTCAGGCGCATGGCCGGGCCAGCGGGTGAGCAGCTCAGCCGCCCAGGGCAGGCCTTTCTCGATCAGCCAGCAGGCAGCAAAGCCGTCGCCTTCCGTCTCGGCCCAGATGCGGTCCATGCGGGCCTGATTTTCCGGCGAGGACGCCCCGCAAACCGAGAGGGCGATGGGTCCAAGTCCCAGATCAAAGACGCGCGCGCCGAGGGGTGACTGGTAATAATAGTCGCGCTTCGGCGTGGCTCTTGAGATCAGTTCGATCTGGCGGGTATTGAGTCCGAAGCGCTCATAGGTCTCTTTCGATTGCGGTTCCTGCGCGCGTTCATTCGGGAGGAAGATCCGTGTCGGACAGGACTCGACGAGTGCAGGCGCGATGCTTGAGTTCGCGATGTCGGCCAGGCTTTGTGTTGCGAACACGACAGACACGTTCTTCTTGCGCAGGGTTTTGAGCCATTCGCGAATGCGCGCCGCGAACATCGGATCATCGAGGAACAGCCAGGCTTCATCTAGGATGAGCAGCGTTGGTTTGCCGGTGAACCGGGCTTCAAGTCGGTGGAACAGGTAAGTGATGACGGGGGCGACCGCGCCTTTCGCGTGCATCAGCTCTTCCATCTCGAAACAGACTGTATCGGCGAGGGCGAGGCTCTCCTGATCGGCATCGAGAAGGCGGCCATGCGGGCCTTCCAGCGTGAACGGGTGGAGCGCCGATTTGAGCGTGTCGTCCTGCAGCATCAGGCTGAGGCCTGTCAGCGTGCGTTCGTTTTCAGGCGCTGAGCTGAGAGACTGGATCGCTTCCCAGAGCCGGGCTTTCAGGTCCGGCGTCATGCTGACGCCTTCATTTGTGCAGAGACCTGTCAGCCAGTCAGCGGCGAAACTCGCGCCATGTTCGGTGTCGATGTCCTTCAGGGGCTGGAGGCTTGGGGCGTTCGAACTGCCAAGGTCGATATGCGCGCCGCCCATGCAAAGCGTTGCAGCGCGCGCGGACCGGCCCTTGTCGAAGATGAAGACCTGGGCGTTTGTGTAGCGCTTCCATTGCAGGGCGAGCAGGGACAGGAGCACGGACTTGCCCGCGCCGGTGGGACCGACGACAAGCGTATGACCAACATCGCCAATGTGGAGATTTAGGCGGAACGGTGTTGTGCCGTCGGTCTGTGCCTGGATGAGCGCAGGGGCTTGTAGGTGTCGATTGGCGTCTTCGCCCGCCCAGACCGCAGACAGCGGCACCATATGGGCCAGGTTCAGCGTGTGCAGGATGGGCTGACGGACATTGGCATACGGATGACCGGGCAAGCTCCCGAGCCAGGCATCGACGGCGTTCAGGGTCTCGCGGATTGCGGTGAAGCCGCGGCCATTCACGATGCGCTCGGCCACGCGGATATGTTCGTCCACCACGCGCCGGTCGGGATCGGCGACAGTGATCGTTGTGGTCACATAGCCATAGGAGACAAGGTCGGAGCCGAGTTCCTGTAGCGCGGCGTCGGCATCACCCGCCTTATTGTCGGCGTCATTGTCTACGAGGGCCGCCTGTTCATTGAACAGGGTCTCGCGCAGGACCGCGCCGATCGATTTGCGTTTGGCGAACCAGTGGCGGCGCTTCTTTCCGAGCACTTTTTCAGCTTCGGCCTTGTCCATGGCGATGAAGCGCGTTGCCCAGCGATAGGCAAAACCCTGCCGGTTCAGCTCATCAAGGATGCCCGGCAGGGTCGAGGCCGGAAAACCGAGAATGGTCAGCGTGCGCAAATGCGCGTCACCGATCATCGGCTCCAGCCCGCCAGCGAAGGGCTCATCGGCGAGCACGGCGTCGAGGAAGACCGGCAGCTCAGGCGTCACAACAGGATGGCGCTTGATCGAGATGGTCGAGTGGAGATAGGTCAGCGTCTCATCGTCAGTTAGCTTACCAATCTCGGCGAGGCAGGTGGAAAGGAGATCGAAGACGCGGTCCGCGTGCTGCTGGAACGTCTCCAGCCGGTGCCGCCAGGTCGCGGCATCTTCGGTCTCAGCGCGCTGGATCAGCGCCTTCTCGGCGCGGCCCGTCGCATCGGCAGGCGGTAGCCAGAGGAGGTTTAGATAGTAGGCACTCTCGAACCGGGCGCCGCTTTCTTCGGCTTGCAGCGCGCGTTCCTGATCGATGAGCCAGGACAGCGCATCTGGAAACTCCGCCTCCGGATAGTCATGCACCTCGTGGCGCTGCGCCTCGAAGAAGAGCGCCCAGCCTGAGCCAAACCGGCGCAGGACATTGTTGACCCGGGCCATAACCGAGACGAGTTCTTCCTCGGTCGAACTTTCAAGGTCAGGGCCACGA
>Ga0070726_10001317_pt1 | contig 25538 bp, 18 predicted proteins | sample tdAd471_FD_67275 | JGI IMG/M metagenome (GOLD analysis project Ga0070726, IMG submission 67275) | Marine sediment microbial communities from the Atlantic coast under amendment with organic carbon and nitrate - tdAd47.1 | ecosystem: Environmental > Aquatic > Marine > Coastal > Sediment | place...
GCATCCTTTGTGGATTCACGCTGATGACTCCGTTCTGGACTTGCCGGGGAATAGAACGATGTAGCTGAACGAGCCGTTCGATTTCCCGAACTGGCCGGGGGGCGACTCAGCGATGTCCAGGAATTTCAGGTCAAGTATTCGGTGGTGGCCTTCGCCAGAAGTCCTGGCGAGCGCCTATGACATCGCATGTGACCACCCCTCATCAGTGGCCAAAGGGGACTTCTGGCGAAGTCCACTACGGCAGATCATTTCGGGAAGATCATCAGCGACGTGTTCGCGCGATGACCGATTGATGCGGCTCGCCAGGCTCAGTCGCTGCAGACTGTGGGGCATTCGCAGTCTGTTGAACAGTGCTCGGCGGCGAATTCGGCAACCGATTCAATGGCCTGTCGCATGGCGGCTTCGTCGATTTCGTGAACGTCGACCGGCGCGCCCACTTCTTCGAGCATCGTGACCGTCAGACGTCCGCCGAGATGCTGACGGAATTCCTCAAGACCGTTGAACAGTTCGTCGACCCGATGCAGCGCCGGATGGTCGAGCGGCAGGCCCATCTTTGCGAGGCAGCTCAGCACACGCTCGGCGTCTTGCTGTGGGAAGCCGTGGACCAGCGACGAGTAGACTGAGTCGACCGCGACACCGATTCCGACTGCCTCGCCGTGCCGCAGTTCGAAGTTCGTCATGACTTCGAGCTTGTGCGCCGACCAGTGGCCGAAATCGAGCGGGCGTGCTTCAAGGGCTTCGAACGGGTCTCCGCCGCGCGTGATATGGTTCAGGTGATGGACGGCCGAACGACGGATGAGGGGCGCACAGGTTGACCAGTCGCGCTCCGCAATCTGCTCGGCGTTTCCGCACAGGTCGTCAAACAGTTCGCGCTCTTTCAGCAGCGACACCTTAACGGCCTCTGAGAATCCGCAGACGAAATCGCGGTCGGGCAGTGTTTCGAGCAGGGCCGCGTCGTTGATGACGGCCCACGGAACGGCGAACGTGCCAACCCAGTTCTTCTTCTCAAACAGGTTGACGGCATTCTTGACGCCGACGGCCGAGTCCGCCTGGGCCAGCGTCGTTGTCGGAATGCGAATCAGCCGGATGCCGCGATGAGCGATCGCGGCGGCGAAACCGACGGCGTCGAGCACTGCTCCGCCGCCAATGACGATGACATAGCTGCGGCGGTCGAGATCGGCGAAGTTCATGCACTTGAGCATTCGCTCGACAATATGGATGTCGTTCTTGACGACCTCTCCGCCGGGCACGGTCTGCAGATTGCCCGGTGTCAGAAAGCGATCCGTGTTCGTTTCGCAGAAGTTCTCAACACGCTCGGACAGGCCGGGGATCGCGGCAGCGACGCATTCGTCGAGCCAGAACTGCACGCGCGGAATCCGGTCGCCCGACGCCTCGATCAGTTCCAGCAGGACGTCCTGATCGAGCCCCAGAACGTCGTCCGTAAACCGGAGACGATGCACGCAGGGGACGGTGAACGGGACATCGACACGGCGATCGTCAGCGGGCTGTGGCATATGGCGTAACTCCGGGCGGGACGGGGAGTTTCGCTGCGTCGAGGCAGCTCGGCAGGCACCGGCTCGGACATCGAGCCAACTGGCGGGATCGGCCATTCTGCCGACTGAGATGAGCGCCTTCAACCTCTTGCCAGGCATCGCGGCGAGCCGGTGATCTGATCGTGCCGGTTCGATCGACCAGTTCTGCCGCAACCGCTACCAGCGGTACAGAGCGGTGCCCCAGGTCAGACCCGCGCCAAAACCGCACATCAGAATCACATCGCCGTGCTTGATGTTTCCGGATCGCATCGCCTCGTCGAGACACAGTGGAATCGACCCGGCCGAGGTGTTTCCGTAACGGTCGAGGTTGACGGCCACCTTTTCCGCCGGAATGCCCAGCTTCTCCATCGCCGTCTGCACGATGCGGATATTTGCCTGGTGGAGCACAAAAAGATTGACGTCAGCGGCCGTGAGTCCGGCTTTCTCAAGCACCAGCTCGATCGACTCCTGAACGACGCGGACAGCCCACTTGAAGACGTTGCGACCGTCCATCTTCAGGAAGTGGCGGCCCTCCGCGATATCTTCCGCCGTGTTGGGATTCCGCGTACCGCCAGCCGTGCATTCGAGCAACGGGCCGCCGCTCCCGTCGGCTCCCAGCTGATAGGCGATGAGTCCCTGATCCGAGGAGCCCTGACGCAGCAGAACGGCACCGGCTCCATCTCCGAACAGCGGAGCGATCGTGCGATCCTGCTGGTTGACGACTCGGCTGTTCGTGTCCGCGCCAATAATCAGAGCCAGCCCTGAGTTTCCGGTCACGACAAACTGAGCCCCGGTCGCCATCGCATAAACAAATCCGGAACAGGCTGCCTGAACGTCGAAGGCCGGACAGTCCAGTCCCAGCCGCGTCTGGACGAGACACGCCGTCGACGGGCAGAGATAGTCTCCCGTGAACGTCCCGACAATCAGCAGATCAATCTCCGACTTGTCGACGCCGCCATGAGCGATCGCTTCTTCGGCAGCAGCGACAGCCATGTCAGACGTCGCCAGATGTTCCGGAGCGTGTCTTCGAGCAAGGATGCCGGTGCGCTGCTGGATCCAGTCTGGATCGAACCCGCGTTCGGACTGCAGCCATTCGTTTGTGACGACACCGTCGGGTACGAAGGAGCCGCAGCCCACAATCTGGAACCCCATCAGCGTGCGAGTCCGGTCGGAAATCAGCGTTCGCTCAGATTGTTCGGGGGCATCGCTTTGTTTGGACGCGCTGCTGGCTCGAACCGGGGGCGAGCCATTCCCAGAGCCGTCCGTCGTGGCGGGCGTCAGTTCGCCGCGGCGATCGTCCGAATTCGCTGCAGCGGGGCGCTGCGCGGACGGCGAACTCTGGTGCATCGAAACAAACTCCTGACAAAGCGAACTATGGCATCCAATCGATATTTCGAGGGGCGGGAGTATACGGACCGGATTTCTGAGAAACCAGACAGTCCCCGGGGTTCAGGCGAGAGGCCGTGTTGAGTGATCGGACGGGGCAGATGGCAGGGAAGTCTGGCGATCAGGCGGGCTGTGACGGCGCCCGAAGGAGCGTGCCGGAGTGCGGCACGGATCAAACTGCTGTCGATTCCCGATTCGCTGGCTGTCCCGATTCGCTGGCTGTTCTGGGGGCCGGGAAATGTTCTGTCCGGAAAACGAAAATCGCGAAGTGCGCTGGTTGCTGAGCGAAACTTCGCCCAAGACACTCCGCCGCTGAGTTTTCTGCTTCGGAGTCAAACATGCTGTCGCGTTTCCTCAGGAACTACATTGAACGGCACCAGGTGCTGGCAAACCAGTTGCTGCATTTGATCGGTGTCCCATTAACGTTCGTTGTTTCCATCATGCTGCTGACCCGCGGTGAGCCGGTCGGAGCTGGGGGAGCGTTCGTCGGCGGCTACGTGCTGCAGTTCATCGGGCACGCGATTGAGGGGAACGACGCTGGTGAGGTGATTCTCGTGAAGAAGCTGCTCGGCAGGCCGTATCGCGAATTTCGGCCCGGATACGAACCGCAGGCCAGTTACGAACCGCGGGATAGTGTTCCTCAGCAGCGCGATGAAGCGTGAGCGCGAATCGCCGGCCTTCAGTGCCTACCCCGCGGCCATCTGATTGGCCGAGTGGTTGAACACTGAGTCTGCTTCTGCTGAACTCCGCCGAACCGTTCGAACTGTTGGCCAGCCGCACGTTTACTACTCACAGAAAGTCTCCGTCATGGTGCGTATTGGAATTGTCGGCATTGGGTTCATGGGGATGACCCACTTCGAAGGGGCAACGCGGCTGAAAGACGATCCGACAACCGGTCGTCGGCGCATCACCGGATCGAAGCTGAAGAACGGCCGGATCGCCGCCATCGCGACACGCGATGCGAAGAAACTCGACGGCGACTGGCGTTCGATTCAGGGGAACTTCGGACCTGCCGGCGGTCACAACGATCTGTCGTCGCTGAAGAAGTATGCGGACTATCACGACCTGCTGGCCGATCCCGAGATCGATCTGATCGATATCTGTCTGCCGCCGGACCTGCATGAGCAGGTGGCTGTCGAGGCCGTGCGCGCTGGCAAGCATGTGCTTGTCGAGAAGCCAATTTCGATCGATCTGAAATCAGCCGTGCGCATGGTTCGTGAAGCTGAAAAGGCGGGGGTGCAGATCATGGTCGCGCATGTTCTGCCGTTCTTCCCGGAGTTCGCCTTCGCCGCCGACGCAGTCCAGAGCGGCAAGTACGGCAAGCTGCTCGCCGGACACTTTCGCCGCGTGATCGCGACGCCGGACTGGTCTGACGGCATGGGCGATTTTCGCAAGGTTGGCGGCTGGGGCATCGATCTGCACATTCACGACAACCATTTCATCAGCTCAATCTGCGGCGTTCCCAGGCAGGTGTTTTCGCGGGGGACACTGGTTGACGGCTTCGTGAACCACGTTCACACATCCTATGTCTACGACGATCCGGATCTGGCGATCACGGCAGTCAGCGGCGGGATCGCGGCGAAGGGACTTGAGTTCGCTCACGGTTACGAACTGTTCCTCGAAGAAGCAACGATTGCATTTTCCGCAGGGACCTACGGTGGCGAGTGGGTTGTTGATCGACCGCTCACACTGATCACGAACAAAGGGAAGAAGGTCCGTGAACCGAAGCTCAAAGGGGGAGCGGAATGGTGCAGCGCGTTTACCGCCGAACTTCAGGCGGCTGTTGACGGCGTCCAGTCCGGCACGACCCCGGAGATGCTTTCCGGAGCGCTCGCCCGCGACGCTCTGAAAGTCTGCTACGCTGAGGCAAAGAGCATCTCGAGCGGTCGCGCCGTCAAGGTGAGCTGAAGCCCGAACCGACGCAGCCGCACCAGTCGAGCGGTTGAGTTTCTACCAACCGACGTGCCAGCGCCGTCTGCTGTCCGTCACTGCTGAGCCTGCGACACGATTTTCATGGTTGAGAACCTGCCACTTCGCTGCGAACAGTTTCACGGGCTGACCGTCGAGGGATACTCACGCGCTGCCGTGCAGAGCTACTGGCGGATCCCCGAGTTGAAAGTGGGCTTCGATCTCGGCGGCAGTCCCTGGTCGTTCACGGGGACGCCGACCTACTTCGTGTCGCACGGCCACCTCGACCATCTGCTTTGCCTGCCAACGATCGTTGCTCGACGTCGCATGATGAAAATGGAGCCGCCGACGATCTACATGCCGGAAGAGATTGTCGAGAATGCTGAGCGGTTGCTGAAGGTCTGGCAGCGGTTGGACCGCGGTCGCATGCACTGTTCGCTGGTCGGCGTCAAGCCGGGCGACGAATTCGAACTCTCACGCGAACACATCGTTACGGTCTTTCGGACGAGCCACACTGTACCGTCGGTCGGCTATGTCATCTGGGACCGGCGACGGAAGCTCAAAGCGGAGCTTGTCGGTCGGCCGCAGAACGAGATTCGCGACCTGCGCCTTTCCGGAGAAGAGGTGACTGACGAGGTTCGATTTCCGCTGGTCTGCTACACCGGCGACACGTCCCCGAAAGGGCTCGACGAATACGAACCGGCTTACGAAGCCCGCATACTGATCACCGAGCTGACCTTCTATCGCAAGCAGCACCGCCGTCAGAAGATCCACAAGTTCGGACACATGCATCTGGACGATTTCGTCGAACGAGCCGATCGTTTCAAGAATGAAACCATCATCGCCGCCCACTTCAGCACGCGCTACCACGAAGCACAACTTGAGAACGCGATTGTCAAACGCGTCCCGGAAGAACTCCGCAAACGAATGGTCGTCTGGGTTTAGCCCGGATCATTCCCGTCGGGTGTGTGGAGTCGGCGTTTCTGGCGTGGTGCGTTGCGCAAGCCAGATCGCTCTCGATCCAGAGTGTCTCTGACGAATTGTGGTGTTTGCCGACGTAACGCACCGGCCTGAAAAGGCTTGCTCCACGCACCCTACAGACTGGGTTTAACGTCGTCTGGGTTCAGCTCTATGTCGGTATGGACCGCCGGGCACCGTCTTCATTCGCGGGCCAGATCAGGCGGAAGCGCGAGCCTCGATTGGGCTGGCTTTCGACGTCGATTTCGCCGCCGTGCTCGCGCAGGATTTTCTGGCTGACGGCGAGGCCGATGCCCGTTCCGGCGGAGCCTTTTGTCGACTCGAAAATGTTGAACATTGCGTCGAGCTGGTCTTCGGGAATGCCGGGGCCGTTGTCGGCGACTTCAATCCAGACTTCAGAACCATCGGGGGATTGCCCGGTTCGCAGTTCAACGACGCCCTGACTCTGCCCGTTTAAGGCGTCGAGGGCGTTGACGACGACGTTCAGGACCGCACGATGAATGCCTTCCTGATCGAACTGCGCACCAGGCACGTCGTCAGCGAGAGCGAGGCGCAGTTCGATCTGCAGTTCCTCAGCGCGGCCTCGCATCAGGTCATAGATCTCCCGCGTCAACTCGTTGATGCTGCCATGCTCCAGTTTGGGCTGCCGTTCCTTACTGAGCGTCAGCAGATCATTGACGAGGTCGAAGATTCGGTTTTGATTGCGGTCGACGACGGACCATCCCTGTTCGATGAGATCGAGGTCTTCGTCGCGCAGTCCGTTGTCGATCAGGTAGCTGCCGCCTCGGACGCCCTGCAGGATGTTTTTGATATGGTGGCTGAGAATGGCGATGGTCTGCCCGACGGCGGCCAGCCGTTCGGCTTTGACAAAGGCTTCCTGATAGCGATGGTCCTCGACGGCGAGTGCCGCCTGTCTGCCGATTGCCGCCAGCAGACTGAGTTCGTCGTCGGTCAGTTTCGTCGCTGCTGACGCGTGTTCTGTGAAGATGTCGGACGGCGTCGTCGTGTCGACGTAGAGCACGCCCATCAGCTCATAGCGGCCGGTCAACGGAACGCACATTGCCTCGCGGATGCCTTCGCGAACGATGCTGATGCCCCGCGCGAAACGGCTGTCTTCACGGGCGTCGGAAGTGCGGACGCCCTGCCCTTTCCGCACAACGTAATCGACAATGCTGCTCGAAACGGGCATGCGGTCCAGTCGCTGGCCCGAGTGGCGATAGGCGACGGCCTTGGGTTCGAGTTCTCCGGTTTGGGGGCTCTTCACGAGAACGCAGCCTCGATCGCCGCCGACCGCCTCGAGCGTTGTGTCGAGGATTCTCTGCAGCAGTTCCTGGATCGACAGTGAGGAACTCACAACTTCTTCCGAGATTCGATACAGCAGCCGCAGGCTCGCCATCGACCGCTGGGCTCGCACGGCGTCCGAAGGCTCGTGGGCTGATCGTTCGAGCAACCGGCGGCCCTCGTCATAACCCACCTTGCCGACAATCTGAGACGCGTCTTCGTCGGCATGGGACGGGACGATGTCGACGGTGACCGGCTTGTGGGCGGTCTCTTCCGAAAAGAGCAGTGTCGTGCTGCCAATCTGAATCTGGTCGCCGTTCGACAGACGGTGCGAAGAGATCTGAAGTCCGTTGAGGAAGGTCCCGTTGGAGCTGTTGCGGTCCGTCAGAAGAAAGGCGCCGTCCGCGTAACTGAGCACGGCGTGCTGGCGGGAGATTTCGGTATCCAGCACGCGGAGCTGGTTCCGAACTCCGCGGCCAATGCTGACCTCGGTGCCGTCGAGTTCGAATCGTTTGCCCTGTTCGACGCCGCGGATGACAAGCAGGTTGGCTGTCGGCACGTTCCAGTCCTCTCGATGCAGAATTGCCGGCAAGAATGCAGGATGCCGAATTGTTGCCGTTGTGCGAATCCCGGTCTGCGACGAGTCGCCGCCGTGCTACTCGACTTTGTAACCCGCCGCCAGCTTGCCCAGCGCGTTGATCGCTTCGTCGTCAAGGCCGTGACTCCAGGCAATGTCGACGTGCGCGGCCCGATTTCCCGTCAGTTCCTTAAGCGTCACATGGATGTGCCCGAGGTCGTCGTATCCGTACACAATTTCCACTGGCGAGCCCTTCGGCAGGTCCGGCGGCAGACCAATGAGCCGAAAATCACCCACGAAAGTGCAGCTCGAAACGTCCGGAGCTTCGCCTTCGAGCAGTCGAACATGGATCGAACGGGGGTTCTTCGTCGTCGTCTTGAATCGTCGCCGCGTCGAAGTTGGCAGCAAGGTGTTCCGCGGAATCATAATGTGATTCCGCTTTTTCGTCGGATTCTTCGGGTCCGAGACTTCAACTCCCAGTGAATGTGAATTGACGTCGTTCGTCGTGACGGAACGAAGCCGCCGGATCAGAGACTCCGCAGCCTGGCCTTTTCCCTCGGCGTGCTGTGCCTGCAGGATGGCCGCATGGATTGCCGCTCCCTGAGCCACTGCCGTTTGCGGATTGAGTTCGCGCGAAGGCTCGCGGCCCGTCAGCGTCTTCAGCATCTCTGAGACTGCCGGCATTGAGGTGGATCCGCCAATCAGCAGGACTTCGTCGAGCTGGTTCTGATCGACGCCGGCCTGGTCGAGCACGAACTCTGTCGTATCCCGCGTTCGCTGCAGCAGATCGAGGGTGAGTTCTTCGAACTTGCTGCGTTTGAGTTCCCGAACCAGTTTCTGTCCGCGGAATTCGAACTCAATCGACGACTGACCGAACAGGCTGACGTCGCGCTTCGCCGCTTCCGCCTCGATCAGGAGCGCCTTTTGTCCCATCGGTTCGGCGTTGGGATTCAGGCCGAATTCCGAGTCGAACTCGGCGGCGAGCCAGTCTGCGACGCGCTGCGACCAGTCAAGGCCGCCGAGCATGGTGTCGCCATCGGTGCCGAGCACAGTGAACTCGGTCGGTGTGTATCGAACGACAGTGACGTCGAATGTGCCGCCGCCGAGGTCGTAGACCAGAATCGTCCGAGCCTTGTCCGGCAGGTCAGGATTCCCCAGCTCGCCCTTCTGCCAGGCATAGGCGAGCGTCGCGGCGGTTGGTTCGTTGATAATGTCGATGACGTTCAGGCCGGCGATTCGTCCGGCGTGACGTGTCGCCTGCCGCTTCGGTTCGTTGAAGTAATACGGGACCGTGATGACCGCGTTCGTGATTGGCGCGAGGTGCTGTTCGGCGTCCTTCCGCAGCTTCATCAGAATCATCGATGAGATGAGTTCCGGCGTGAGTCTGCGGCCTTCGTGGTATCTCTCGTAGGCGACATTGCCGATGTCGCGTTTGATCCCGACGACGACTCGATCGGCTTCCTCCTTCGACATGACGTCTGGAGTCGGGCCGACAATGACGCGCCCTTCGTCGCCAAGCACCACGATGGACGGCGTGATCGGGCTGCCGTTTGCGTTGTTGACGATGGTCGGAGTTCCCTGGTCGTCCAGATGGGCAATCGCCGAGTACGACGTGCCGAGATCGATTCCAACGGTGTGCCCCTCAAGAAACTTCATGGTGAGTCACGCCTCAGCAGTTCTCGTGAATGAAAAAGGAAGCAGGGTCGGAGAAAGACTCGCTGCTCAACGGTTGGAAACTCGGGCAAGAATTATCGACTTCTGGCGGCATTATCCAGGTGTTCCGAGTCCTGCGGGTGTTCAATTCTGCAACCCGATGAGGATTGGCTGAGCGATGAATGTATCGATTCGGGGAGCTGGTTCGGGAGAATCGTACTCAGGTCGACGTTCAAACTCGCGCTGGCTGCCGCAGCCTGCGTGAGTTCAACAGTTTCCTGTGATCGCTCTGTCAAGGGTTGGCCGTCAGGAAATCGACAGAAAGTATAGAATTGCATGGACATTCTGGCCTGGCTTGTTATTCTCGCACGCAGTTTGCTCGAACTGACGGCGCGCCTCGTGCCGACGGATTTCCATTCTGGGTGGTGCCGAATGGGGATCAGCATGGTTGGACAAGGGGGTGTCTCGTCAAGGTGACGGCGTGACTCAGAAAGAGCATGGAAGCGAAGGTGGACTCCACGAGGAGGCAAAACAATGCTGGTACTGTCAAGGAAGCCAGGCGAACGAATTCTCATCGGCGACAAAGTCGCCATTACGATCGTCCGGATCGGTCCGAACACTGTTCGGCTCGGGATTGATGCTCCGCGGGACATGAACATTGTCCGTGAGGAGCTGTGCTCTGATCGATCGGAGGACGCGGAAGCGGTCGCCAGTCGACCAGCAGCTCCAAGATAGCGACGGCGGGTTCTTCCCCGCTGCGTTGAGATAGAGAGGACCCACTGGCATCTGTCAGCGGGTTCTTTTTTTTGCGCAGAGACTTTTTCGGCCGACTCAATGAGACGTCGCCGGAAGCGGGACTTGCTCTTCAGCGATGAGATAGCCTTTAAAGCCGCTCGATTCGAACTGGCGTCTGACTCCGCCGGGCGTGAGGCTCTGGACACGGACCTGAACTGTTTGCGGCCTGCAGTTCTCGACAAACTCACTGCCCGCCATCGGTCCCAGCACGCTGACTGCTGATGCGAGGCTGTCTGCCTGAATCCCGGTTTGAGCGATCACGGTGACCATGCTGTGCGTTTCCAGTCCCAGGCCAGTTCTGGGGTCGACGATGTGCGAAAAATGGCGACCGTTGATCTCGACGAACTGAATCGTGCTTCCTGACGTCGCGATTGCCTGATTGGCCAGCAGGACGACATCGAGTTGTTCGTGTGAACGCTTCTGCTCGGAGGAGGATGGCGTGAGTGGAGCAGGCAGCCGCGCGATCGCCACTCGCCATCCGGCTTTGCCGGGAGGCGGGTCGCCAACGACAAGGTCTCCGCTGGCGTCAACCATCGCTGCCGGGAAGCCATAATCCCGAAGCACTTTCAGAGCCTCGTCGGCAGCGTAGCCTTTCGCGATACCTCCCAGGTCGATCCGCACGTCAGGTCGAGTCAGCGTGATTTCACAGCGGCATCGGTCAATTCGAATGGACTCGGTGCCGACGCTGCCTCGCGCCGCCCGGAGCAGCTCGGGCGACGGCATCTCCTGCCGTCGTCGGGCTCGCCGCCACAGTTTGGTGAGAGGGCCAACGGTGACATCGAATGCGCCGTTCGTGTCATGCCAGAGTGACACGCTTTCCTTCAGGACGTGGCACAGGTCGGGACTGACGGTGACAGGCCGTCCGCTCTGGTCCTCAGAGCAGAGCCGTCGAACCTCGCTGCCGGAGTCGTAGTCGGACATGATCCCGTTCAGCTCACGAACGCGATCGAATGCGGCTGTGGCGGCCTTGTTTGCGGCTCCGGAATCGCACCCGTATACTTCGATCCGAAATTCGACACCCATCTCGACGCGGCGGAAGACAAATCGCTGCATGGCGGGAGTTGAGCCGGAGACTGCGAACGTCTGCATGGCGACCAGCAGCAGCCCGGAGAGTGTTGCCGCGACCGGGCAACGGGCGGTCTGTCTGCGTTGTTTGCAGACGCGGATGCGATCAACGATTCGGACAGAGGATTCGTATCGCGTCGATTCGGCCACTTCCATTGCACCTTCCCACCTTAAAGCCCCACCCCACCAACGGGAGTTTCTCTATGCTCCACCTGCCCCTCAGTGTCCGCGTCTTCGCGGTTTCTGCAACCGTGGTTTCGCTGAGTCTGTGGACCTCGCGCATTTCAGCCGCCGAGCCTGACGCCGGCAAACTGAAGTCCTACACGCAGGAGATCTCAGGGACGGATGTCTCTTTCGAGATGGTCGCCATCCCCGGCGGCGAATTTCTGATGGGGAGTCCGGAATCGGAAGAGGGCCGCGGAGACGATGAAGGTCCTCAGGTTCGAGTCAAAATCGATCCGTTCTGGATCGGCAAGTACGAAGTCACCTGGGAAGAATACGATATCTGGAGTTATCGCCTCGACATTCAGCGCCGCAAGCTGCTCGGAACCAAGGCCACGGAACTTGACGCGAATGCCGACCCGGTCACCCGGCCAACGGCTCCTTATACCGACATGACATTCGGCATGGGGCATGACGGCTACCCCGCGATCAGCATGACGCAGCACGCTGCCAAGATGTACTGCAAGTGGTTGTCCGAGAAGACAGGGCACTATTACCGTCTCCCCACGGAAGCGGAGTGGGAGTACGCGTGCCGTGCCGGTACGAATACGGCCTACTCGTTTGGGGATGACCCGGACAAGTTGGGGGACTACGGCTGGTTCTACGACAACAGCGACGAGGCCTATCACAAAGTGGGCGAGAAGAAGCCGAACGCCTGGGGGCTTTACGACATGCACGGCAACGTGTCGGAATGGGTTCTTGATGGCTATTCCGCTGACGCTTACGGAACGCTGGCGAAGAAGCAGCCTGCTGTCTGGCCATACCAGGTTCCCACCAGTCTCTATCCGCGAATTGTCCGCGGTGGTTCCTGGGACGACGATCCGGAAGACCTTCGCAGTGCGGTTCGGTTCTCCTCGAATGAAGACTGGAAGATTCAGGATCCACAGATTCCCAAGAGCATCTGGTATCACACCGATGCTTTGCATGTTGGTTTTCGTGTGGTTCGGTCTCCCCGAGTTCCCGCTGCGGAAGAGCGGGAGAAACTGAAGCTCGAACCAGAAGCGGAAATCGCCAAACAGGGCCGGAACGGCTGATCCGTTTCTTGCCCCAACTAAACGTTGCCTTAGTTCCCTTTCGGCCGGAACCGAAGTGGTCTTCGTGATCCGGTCTGTCGATCGTCTGACTTTCCTTCAAACCTGACGGAGATAACCGATGTCTGACCAGAATTCCCGCCGTGACTTCCTGCGAAATTCGACGGCCGCCGCGGTCGGTGCAAGCGTCATCAGCGGCATTGCCTCGCGGGCCTATGCTGCCAGTGACGAGACGATCAAAGTCGGGCTTGTTGGATGCGGTGGTCGAGGAACGGGTGCCGCCACACAGGCGCTGAGCACCGAAGGACCCGTCAAGCTGGTCGCAATGGCTGATGCATTCGAGGATCAGCTGGAGAGCAGCCTCGGTCGAATCAAAGGGGCAATGGGGGACAGAGCGGACGAACGCGTTGGCGTCGATCAGAAATTCATCGGATTCGACGCCTATAAGCAGATGGTCGCCGCTGATATCGATCTGGTGATTCTGGCAACGCCTCCTGGCTTCCGCCCGATTCACTTCGAAGCAGCAGTCAACGCTGGCAAGAACGTCTTTATGGAGAAGCCCGTCGCAACCGACGGTCCGGGCGTGCGCAAAGTCCTGGCAGCTGTCAAAGCCGCCAAAGAGAAGAATCTGAAGGTTGGTGTTGGTCTGCAGCGTCACCACCAGGCTCCGTACATCGATACGATTAATCGGATTAAAGACAAAGCAATTGGAGATGTCGTCGCGATGCGCTGCTACTGGAACAGTGGCGGCGTCTGGGATCCACGGAAGAAACGCGAGGACTGCTCCGGCGAAATGGAGTACCAGATGCGGAACTGGTACTACTACACGTGGCTCTGCGGTGACCACATCTGCGAGCAGCACATTCACAATCTCGATGTCTGCAACTGGGTCATGGATGATTTTCCGACCGAGTGCGCAGGGATGGGCGGTCGTGAAGTTCGCACCGACAAGAAGTATGGTGAAATCTTTGACCACTTCGCCGTCGAATACACGTACGGCACAGGCGCGAAGATGTTCAGCCAGTGTCGCCACATCAAGAACTGCCTGAACAGCGTGACCGAACATGCCCACGGCTCAAAAGGCTACGCTGACCTCAGTGGGGCAAAGATCACGGCTGGCACCACAAAGTGGCGCTACGAAGGCAAGAAGGCGAACCCGTATCAGGTCGAGCATGATGACCTGTTCGCGGCCATCCGGAACAATGAAGCCTATAACGAAGGTGAATACGGTGCGAAGAGCACGCTGACGGCCATCATGGGGCGGATGGCTGTCTATTCGGGCAAGAAAGTGACTTGGGAAGAAGCCCTGAATTCGGAACTCGATCTTCTGCCCGAAAAGTTTGCCTGGGACGCACTGCCGAAGAATCTTCCGAACGAAGACGGCGTGTATCGGACTGCGATTCCGGGAATCGCCGTTCCGGGCATCACTGCTCCGCACCCGAAGAACGCGTAGGCGGGCGCGTTCAGTCAACACGAAAACCGAGCCCGTCGAGCGAGTCGTTCGGCGGGTCTTTTCATACATCAGTCAGTGATCATCGGTAATACGGTTGCAGTATGATTTCGCTGATTCACGAGCCGATTGATTACGAAGCACTCACAGAACAGGTGCGGTCAAATTCTGCGGGGGCTGTCGTGCTGTTTCTCGGCACCGTTCGCGAAATGACGGCGGGCCGCCAGACACTGGCCCTGGACTACGATGCCTTTCCCGAGATGGCCACCGCAAAGCTTGAAGAACTTGAGGCAGAGGTCCGTGCGAAGTGGCCGATTACGGAAATCGGCATCGTTCATCGACTCGGTCGGCTGGAACTCGGTGAGATCAGCGTCGCGGCAGCCGTCAGCAGCCCGCATCGCCGAGATGCATTCGAGGCTGGCCAGTACCTGATCGACCGGCTTAAAGTTGTCGTGCCCATCTGGAAACAGGAGAACTGGGCTGATGGCACAACCGAATGGGTTCACCCTGGAACGGGTGAGGTCCAGCAGCCTCATCCGCTTTCAGAGTGAGCATTCTGATTCTCACGCTCCGGCTTCGGCGATCAAGCAATGACTGAACGACTGATCGACAGCTTCGGCCGTGTGCATAACAACCTGCGGATCAGCGTGACCGATCGCTGCAACATCCGCTGTTTTTATTGCATGCCCGCTGATCATGTACAGTTCATGAACCGGCACGAACTGCTGAGCTTCGAGGAAATCGAACGCTTCGTCCGGACCGTCGTACCGCTCGGTGTTAACAAACTGAGGCTGACCGGCGGCGAACCGCTGGTGCGACGTGACCTTCCCAGGCTCGTCGGCAAGCTGGCAGCCATCCCCGGCATTCGCGACATCGGTCTCACGACCAACGGCATTCTATTCGGCGAACAGGCGCAGGAGCTCTTCGACGCCGGCCTGCGGCGAGTCAACATCAGCCTCGATGCTCTCGACCCGGTCGTCTTTCGCGAAGTCACTCGCCGCGATGGTTACGAAAAGGTCGTCGAAAGCATCCACATGGCAAAGCGGGTGGGGTTCAACCCGGTCAAGGTGAACGCTGTCGCAGTTCGGAATCTTACCGAAGACCAGATTGTTCCCTTTGGCCAGTTCGCTCGCGATACCGGTGTGGAAGTTCGCTTCATCGAGTTTATGCCCCTCGATGCCGACAACGCATGGGAACGCGACAAGGTGCTCTTTGGCCACGAAATCATCGAGCGTCTCTCTTCCGAAATTGCTCCGCTGGTTCCGACCGGGCAGAACGATCCCAACGCACCGGCCACGGATTTCGAGTTCGCCGATGGCGTCGGTCGAATTGGCTTGATTGCCTCGGTGAGCCAGCCCTTCTGCAGTCAGTGCAACCGTTTCCGCATTACTGCTGATGGCAAGCTTCGAAACTGCCTCTTCAGTATGGAAGAGACGGACATCAAATCGCTCCTTCGATCCGGCGTTTCCGATGACGAGATTGTTGCCGCGGTCCGCAACTCGATTGCGGCCAAGAAGGAAGGCCACGAAATCAATACCGCCCGGTTCATCCAGCCCGACCGCCCGATGTATTCCATCGGCGGTTAACATCCGGCCTCTCCGCGGTTGAGATTGGGAGGCTCAATTACGAGTTCCCCTCTGTAGTCCCTGAGCGCACCCGGATAGAACTCCGCCACTCCAGCCCTTGTCCGTTCGCGAGACACTCAGATAAACTCCCGCCCCACGCGACCGATGCGGGCTCAGAAACGCCCCCGGTTGTCCGAAGCTTCAGGCACAGATTCACGGTCGCGCGACGAGGCACGACCACCCGTTACCCGGTGGTGTAATTGGTAACACAGCTGGTTTTGGTCCAGCCGTTCCAGGTTCAAGTCCTGGCCGGGTAATTGATTGGTGCTGTCTCTGCTTTGTGTGTTGCGATCGTGCCGGGGATTGGGGCTTGGCGTTGATTGTGACCAGGACGGGAGGCTCTCCTGGCTGGGGCGTCGGGACGTGCGTCTTTCGGGCGACGCAGGGACGCTTTGATGCCGAACTCAGGGGCCAAGCAACGTTACGGAGGTCTCGCTGAAAGCGGATGGAGACAATCTCCGCTGAGCTGGCGTGCAGATTGTGGGCGCGTTTGGCGGTCGGGGGCTCCTGAAGCAAACGCCAGCGCGTTGCTACAGTGGCTTGTGGGGTGTGTCGTAGGACTTCGGGTCGTCGAGGCCATCTTCCACGAGACGGTCAGGCAGGCTCGGAGACGAACAGGATGCGGCTGAGGTCGACCCGGAACTGGACGCCTTCCGATGGCGGTGGGGCACGTTCTGGCATGCCTGGTGAAGGCGCTCAACCACGGTGCTTTGCCGTCCCTCGCTCTCTCGTGCCATTGCCGTTCATCGAAGAGCGGCTCTCAGTTGATGGAATCAAACTGCTTTGCACTGAGCTGCTTCTCAGAGGAATCTTCGACCGCTTCCGCAATCGGAGCACGCCTTCTCCAATGGTTCTGTGCGGCAGCTCTGACGCCTGCGATTGTATGCGTCTGCAGCTCTTTTACCTGGAGGGCGATGTCGAAGTCGTCCTGGTGTGGCTTGAAGCCTCGCATGGTGTGTCAGGCACGCGAGCGTTTCGTATCTGAGGAAAACGAAGACGGTCGCGGGGTGCTTGCTCGACAGGAGCATTCGGTCCGGCAGATGGTCAGATCTTTCGCCAGAATTCCGGCGACTCAGTATGCTCCATCGGCCCGCTGCGGAGCGAAACCGGCTGGGTGGTTTCAGTGCGCGGTCGACACGCCACATCTGCTTGAGGATGAATCTCGACGATGACCTTCACCATCCGGTTGCGAAACATTGTGTCTGCCCTCGTGTGCTCTATTGCCGCTGTTGCGGTTCAGGCGGACGATCCCGGCCTCTCTTTTCACCGGGCCGACGACCGCATTGTGATCCTCAACGGCAAGCACGCGGTCAGTGAGTACGTGTTTGCTGACCCTTCCGTCCCGCGACCGTACCTCGTCAATGTCAAGACGCTCGACGGGATTCAGGTCACGCGGAACCATCCCGTGCAGGCGGGCGATGATCAGGACCACCCGCATCACACTGGCATCTTCTTTACGTTCGGCGATCTGAACGGCATCGACTTCTGGCATCTGAAGGGCCGCGTCATTCACGAACGGTTCAGCTATGGGCCGGCGATCGAAGACGGAGGTGTCGTGATCGCCAGTGACACGCGGTACGAAACACTCGACGGCAGCAAAGTCCTCGCGACGGAGTCCGCAACGCTTGTCGCTCAGCGGACGGCGGCGGGAGTTCTCTACCGTTTTCGTCACGAGCTGACGCCCAAAGAGGAGCCGCTGCGGATCGGCAGCAAGGAAGAAGGCGGCCTGGCCGTCCGAGTCGCGACGCCGATCGCCATCAGCTCAAACGCCGGTGGCAGGATGATCGACGCCGACGGTCGCTCGGGCGGAGCAGCGATCTGGGGCCAGCAGACGAACTGGGTTGACTACTCGGGGACGATTCGCGGGCGGCACGTCGGAGTGCTCATCGTTCCTCATGTCAGGAACTTCTCACGCTGCTGGTGGCACGCTCGAGATTACGGACTCCTTGCCGGCAATCCGTTTGGACCGCTGAACGAGAAGGGCCGCGTTAAGGTCGTCCCGCGCGATGAGACGCTGACGCTTGTGTACGACGTCCTGATTCACTCGTCGGCGACTGTCGACACGTTTGACGTGTCCGCAGCCGCTGCCACATTGATTGCCGTTCAGAATGAAACCCGCCTCGAAGATTCACCTGGAGACTCGCAATGACTGACCGTGCCCGCACCGAATACCGATATGAAAAACTGACCTGGCCGGAGATCAACGACGCGGTCGACCTCGGTAAGGTCTGCATCGTGCCCTGCGGGGCGGTCGAGCAGCACGGTCCGCATCTGCCGCTGGACGTCGACCTCGTCTGCCCGCTGGGCGTCGCGCATCACGCCGGGCAAGCCGCTCCGGAAGACATCCTCGTTCTGCCGATCATCAGCTATGGCTACACCGGCCATGTGATGGACTTTCCCGGAACGATCAACTGCCACTTCGAGCACTTCATGCGGATGGTGCTCGACGTCGCGAAGTCGCTGGCCTACCACGGCTTCAAGAAGATCATCCTGCTGAACGGGCACGGCTCGAACATGCCGAACCTGAACCTCGTCGCGCGGCGCGCGAATCTGGAAACCGACGCCGAATGCGTGCTCACCGGCTGGTGGGAACTGCTGACCGTCGACCCCGAGTTCATGCCGCGGTGGCGCGAGAGCAAGTTCCCCGGCGGCATTGCTCACGCCTGCGAACTGGAAACCTCAATGTACCTGTATCTCGACGAGGAGAACGTCCGGAAGGATAAGATTAAGAACGGCGTCATCAGCTTCAACGAGGACAACAGCCCGTTCAACTACGTCGATTTGTATGCTCAAGGGCCGGGGACCGTGGTCTCGTGGACCAGCAGTTACAGCGAAACCGGCGTGCTCGGTGAAGCGGAACTGGCCACTGCCGAGAAGGGTCGGGAAGCCTGCGAAGAAGCCGCGAAACAGCTTGTCAATTATGTGCGGTACTTCAAGGACCGCCCGAAGGACAAGCGGATCGATCTGCACCGCAAACCGCCCACGATGCCGATTCCCTGGGGGCAGCGCGATATCACGGAACTGTGACTCTCACGCTGATTCGCCGACCGTATCGGGGTCTAACCGGCGGACGATCTCGGAGAGCATCAGACTGACTCGCGAACGGGCGACGTATACGGCGCCGGCATTCATTCCAAGCTGAGCAGCAGTGTCGGCACCGCTGAGTCCCTCCAGGCTCATCAGCCGCCAGGCCTCAAAGGTGTTGGGCTGCACGCGAGTTCTGACCTGCTGCATGGCGGCTTCAAGCAGTTCGCTGCGGCACTCGGCGTCCAGACGTTCCAGGAGATCGTCGCGAGCCTGCACGTTTTCGAGCACTCGGATGATCGCCGAGTCTCCGGTGCCGCCTCCCGGTCGCTGCTGCCGCTTGAGGTAATCGCACCAGGCCCGGTAAGCGATCGTCTTGAGCCAGTATCGAAAGCGGCCGTCCTGTCGGTACTGAGCGATCTGCATGTTGCGGCTGATTTCGAGGAGCACATTCTGCGTCACATCCTCGATATCGGCATTCTGCAGACGCCACTCACCGCACCAGATGCGGATCAGCCGACCATATCGCTCCGAGAATTCCGTCCAGGCAGCCTGGTCTGCCGGGTCGTGCTGCAGTCGACCGAGGAGCGTCAGGCTGGTTCTGAACAGATCGGTACTTCGTGGCGAATCGTTGTCGGGTCGTGATTCAGTGCTCATCAGTCGGCTGCTGCCCTGCTCGGCCAGACACTGGCTTGACGGAAATTTGAGTTTGGAGTGTAAGTTTTCGCTGCAACGCCAAGACGTGATACTGCGGCTTCCTGAAGAACAGAAGCCGACTGGCCTGACGGGGCCGGTTGTTTGACGGTGTGTGCTGCCGACGAATGGCAGGAGTACTTCTGATGCCACTGGACTGTCCCCCGCCTGACCTGCTCGATCGCCTGCTGCGCGACGAGGTCAGTGAGTCCGACAGGTCCGGTCTGGAGCTGCACATCGCTGAATGTTGCAGTTGCCAGCAGCAGCTTGTCGAGCGTCCGCACATCGACGACTGGAAGCGGCTGCTGGACTGCTCGTCGCAGCCGGAGTTTTCCGTCAGCGCCGCCTCAGTCGACACGGCCCGCAACGTCGAGCATCCGACCGACGATGTCGGTGAAGCGGTGCCTGGCCACTGGCCGGAACTACCGGGATTCGAACTGCTCGGTGAGGTCGGACACGGTGGCAGCGGAGTGGTATTCGCCGCGCGACAGGCAGCGCTGGATCGGACGGTTGCCGTCAAAGTGCTGCCGGAATCAGCGACGCATCTGCCGGATCGACAGTTGCGATTCCGCAATGAAGCGCGCGTGATCGCTCAACTTCAGCATCCCGGAATCGTCGCCGTCTACGAGAGTGGAGAATCTCAGGGACGCGCCTGGATTGCCCAGGAGTTCTGTTCCGGCGGAACGCTGACGCAGCGGATCCAGAGAACTCCGCAGTCGGGAGCGTATGCTGCCGACATTGTGCGACAGCTGGCCATTGCTCTGCAGCACGCCCATGACGCTGGGATCATTCATCGCGACATTAAACCTGACAACATTCTATTTCAGGGCGATGTGCCGAAGCTGGGGGATTTCGGTCTGGCTCGCATTCTTGATGCCGACACAGGAGTGACTCGAACGGCGGACGTCATGGGCACGCCGGCTTACATGGCGCCCGAACAGGCGCGAGGCGATCGCGACGCCATCGGAACGGCGTGCGATATCTATGCCCTGGGCGGAGTGCTGTATGAGCTGCTGGTCGGATCACCGCCCTTTGCAGGGGCGACCGCCGTGGACACACTGCGGCTGGTGCTCGATCGCGAACCGGTCCCGCCGCGACAGTTCCAGCCGAAGATCTCTCGCGACTTGGAAACCATTTGCCTGAAGTGTCTCGAAAAGGACGTTTCGCGCCGTTACCGCCGGGCGTCTGAGCTGGCCGACGAACTGCAGCGGTTCCTCGACGGTTGCCCGATTCTTGCCCGGCCAATCTCGCTGACTCGGCGAGTCACCAAGTGGGCGCGTCGCAAGCCCGCCGTTGCAGCGCTGTCCTCTGTCAGCGTTCTGTCGATCGTCGCCGGACTGGCCGTCTGGGGCCAGTTGACGATGGAGCTTGAGGAAGCCAATGACGAGTTGCGGACTTCCAACACCGAGCTGGCGGAGCGGACCGATGATCTGACGCTCGCGACTCAGCAGGCGCAGAACAGTGAGGCCGAGGCTCGTGAGAATCTGGAACGGCAGATCGCCGCGAACGCTGCGCTGCGGGAAGTGCTTGATTTTTTCACGACCGACCTGTTCGACGCCGCCACGCCAGAGCAGCGTGGCATCAGCCTGACTGTGCTGGAGGTTCTGGAAGAGGCGGATCAGAAGATCAACGAGCGGAAGATCAGCCGGCCCGATGTGGAATCTGCTCTGCGGCTGGCGATCGGCAACACATTGTCTCTGATCGGGCAGCCGAACAAAGCGGTGGTGCATCTGGAACGGGCTGATGCTCTGTTTCAGGAACTCGGTGACACGACTTCGCCCGCATTCGACTGTCGCCTGTCACTGGCCCGCTGCTTGCGCGGCCTCCGTCGCAGAGAGCAGGCAAACAGGCTGCTCGAAGATCTGGCCACGGATCGCTGGCATCCCGACGATGTTCAGCGACTGCGTCTGGCCCATGATCTGCACGGCATCCGTACGAAGGATCAATCGCTGGAAGACAAGCTGGCCGCGCTCGACGCGCTGATCGCAGAAAGCCGCAGGACGCTGGGAGACACTCACCCAACAACGCTCAGCATGCTGTCTTCCAAGGCCGAGACGTGGTTTCGAGCCGGCAGGTTTGAGGAAGCGCTGGGTGTTTACCGCGACGAACTGCGCAAGAATGAAGCCTTGCTGGGGAAGGAGCATCCCAATACCTGGTCCGCGTCCAACAATGTCGCCGTCACGCTGATTCGCCTCGGACGGCTTGATGAGGCCGAGGAGATCCACCGGGAGAATCTGCGGCGGCAACTGATGTTCCGCGGTCCGCGCGATGTCGGCACGATGGGCACGAAACACAACCTGGCCATGGTTCTGTGGCGACAGAACAAGCGGCAGCAGGCCATCGAACTGCTGCTGACCGTCATCCCGGACAGGGCCGCAGCACTCGGACCGGTCGAAAGCCGCACGCTGCAGACACTCTATCAGATTGGCCGGATGTTTCAGGAAACGAAGCAACATGCCGACGGCTATGCCTGTTTCGTCAGGCACTTCCAGCCGTATCTGGAATCCGCGCGGCCCAGCGCTCAGTGGGTTGATCTGTTGACAGTTTTCGGCCAACTGGCGACGGAGGTCACCGAGTTGGACTCCGCCGCGTCCAGCCTGAAACAGGCGCGGGAACTCCTTGACGCCATGGGTGACGGCTTCGCGTTTCAGCGCAAGACCCTGAAATCCGCCGAAGCTGCTCTGGCGGCGGCGAAGAGCGAGTAGCCCCGCGCGAGCGCATCGCAGGACCGGTCTTACTCAACGCGGACACGCCGGGGGCCGCGAATCCAGAGTTCGTTGCGCGATGTGCCGGCAGCGGGGGCAGGCCAGCCTGATCTCACCGATTTCGAAGAATTCGCGAATTGTGGTGTTAGGTTCGCTGACCCGAGGCAGACCTGATTAGCCCGCCCGCGCCTTGTCGCTGCTGGGACAGTTGCCATCAGTCGGGCGTGCGCGCTCTCAGTCGCTGCCGGACGGCTGCCTTCCTGCCCGTTCTGTGCTTATCAGGAATTGAACATGCCTCGTCGATCCATCGTCGCCATCATCCGCACTCTGCTGATCTCAAACCGCCGTTCGGCGACTGCATCGGGAAGCTTTCGCCGGATTCCGAATCACGAATCGGCGTATGTGACATCGCCAGCGCTGGAAACGCTGGAAGATCGTCTTCTGCTAACGGGCAGCCAGCTCGTTAGTGGGACGACAGACAACGGCTTCTACAACTTTACGTACGATCCGATGTCCGACACCTTGACGTTCGAACCGATCGTCGCAGTCCAGGGGACGGCGCAGCTCACGTTCACCGCCCTGCGCGAAACACCGGGCCTGATCGACTCAAACGTGACGGTTGAAACAGAGACATTCATCGGGCTTGCCGATATTCCGATCCGTGACGTCAAGTTTGACGGAACCTTCTTTACCGACAGCACCATTCAGATATCGGGAAACATCACAGGCACCGACGGCAGCACGATTCCGGTCAGCGACACCCTGTCGGCCACTCAGCTGCGAGACGCGGTTGCCGTGGCCCTTCTGGTTTCCGCGACTCCCGTCGGCGACCTGTCCGCAAGTGTCACGGTGAGTTCCAACGCCTTCGCCGCCATTGCGGCGTCGGCAGTCGGCGCTCCCAGTCTGGCAGCGGCCAGACAGATTCAGATTGCCGACAGCATCCTCGATCTGGCAGGGCAGTTCACGACAACGGTCGAATTTGGCGATGGGACGCAGGCCACACGCACGTCGAGCCTGCTGGATTTCCTGACAACGCCCTTTCCTCACACCTATGCAGCTCCGGGAACTTTCACCGTGACTGCTACGGTTACTCAGGGAGAGTTCGAGAGCTGCGCGGTGACCACCGTCACTGTCGGAGAGGACGACTTCATTGGCGGAACCTTCGACGATGACGTGATCGTTGGCCGGGTCGAACCGGATGGCCGTCTGATTGTGGCCGTCAACGGAGTGGATCACGAAGTCAATCCGTTTAATCGGATGTTCATTGATGCGGGCGGCGGAAACGACGTGGTCGATCTGAGCGCCATCGGCCTGAACGACCCCTCGCTGGGCCGTGCCGTGATCCTTGGCGGAGACGGGAACGACGTGATCAACGGGTCGCAGGGTGAGGATATCATTGACGGCGGGAGCGGCAGCGATCAGATCAACGGGCACCAGGGCAACGACACCATTCAAGTCGTTCCTGGGCAGGACAACGACGTTGACACCGTCGATGGTGGAGCTGGAAACAACCTGCTCGCCGTTTTCTCGAACGACATCTTCAACTCTGTCCAGGTGCAGTCCAGCGGGTCTCAACTGTTACTGGACCTGCTCAGCAGCGCCACCGAACAGAACGTGACGGCGGAGAATATCACCGAGCTTCAGTACGTGGGTAACACCGCGGAAGAGGAGATTTTCAATCTGCTCGACTCGCTGGCTGACACAGCAATTCGAGACCTCACCGTTTCCATGCAGGACGGCGTCAACAACTTTGATGGCAGCCTGAGCAGTGTCAACCAGACGTTTCTGGGAAACCGCAACAGCTCACAGTCCGACACCGCAAGTCTGGGCAGTGGTACCAATCGGTTTTTCGGCTACGACGGACCGAACACCGTATCTGACAATGGTGGTTCGACGACGGCCTATGTCGATGGTGACCTGCCGGGATCGACCAGCTTTCCCGGTGCCGACGACACCGACTGGCTGAACTTCATCAACACAGTCGCTCCGGTAACCGTCGATCTGTCTCAGACCTCTCAGGCGGCAACGAGCAATCACAATCTGATTGGAATCCTTCCGCCGAACATCATTGGCGGCAGCGGAGACGACACGTTCATCGGTGACAGTCGCGACAATCAACTCTTCGGAGGGGGCGGTGCCGACGCTCTGTTTGGCAACGCAGGCGACGATGTCCTCGGCAGCGCCGATGCTCGCCTGCCGGAGCATCTGCTGGCGGCCTTGTTCGGCGGCACCGACATTCTGGTGGGCGGCGACGGAAACGACGTTCTCAGTACTGTGAGCCCTGCCCTGCTGGACGAAGGGCACGGGGATGATGCCGTCGTTGGCACAGATGTCACGATTCAGGCGACGCCCGGCAGCGACGACCTCTTCATCCTGCTGGGCACGTTCAACGGACTGGATTTCACGACGGCCGAGGCCGCGATCACGTTCGATCTGGATCTGCAGGACACCCCGCAGACTGTTGACGTCGATGGCAACACAGTTGAGGTGCGGGGCACACTGAGCACGTTCTTCGGCAGCACCTTCGATGACACGCTCACAGTCACTGCTCTGCCAGACGTCGCACGCACGGTCTTCGGCGGTTCCGGAACCGACACTCTGATTGTTGATGCGCAGAACCAGCCTGTCATGCAGACGGCAACCACGGTCACCGTTGGCACGAACGCCACCATCACTCACGGTGAGTTTGAAACCGTTGTGATCCAGAACGAGTTCGTCCCGCCGCTGGTCATCGATTTGTCTGAAGACGACGACACGGCCGAGCTGATCGACAACGGTGACGGCACATTCACACTGGAAGATTTCGACGGAACCTTTGGCGGCGACTTCACTTTCATGCCTCCCGCGTCCGGCGTTGTCGTCAATGCCATGAGCGGATTTGACTTTGTCGACTTTTCAGCGGCGACGTTCTCCGTGGTCATCAACGGTGATGGTGACGATGACGAGCTGATCGGGGGCCAGCAGAACGACACGCTCAATGGAGGCGACGGGGACGACACGCTCACTGGGTTCCTGGGAGCGGACGAGCAGTCTGGCGGTGTGGGCGACGACACATTTACCTGGGCGAACGGGGATGGTCCCGACGACAACTCTGGCGGTGACGGCGACGATTCTCTGGAGTTCAGCGGAGCAGACGGTGCCCGTGATGAACTGCGGCTGGCACCAGCGTCTGACAGTGGAGCGGTCGGTGACGGGACGCATCCCAGTGCGGAGTTCGATCTGACGCGCACGCTGCCGTCGGCGTTCACGATCGAGAACTCGGGGATCGAGAACGTGGTGGTCAATGGTCTGGCGGGAGACGATCTGCTCGACGCGTCGGCTCTTCCGGACGGGTTGCTGGCTGGAGTCTTTCTGCTGGGCGGCGACGGTGATGACGAGCTGCTCGGTTCTCAGGGGAGTGACGCGCTGATCGGCAACGACGGCAACGACACTCTGATCGGCAATCGGGGAGCCGACCTGATTCTCGGCGACAGCGACGCGTCGTTCGAGTTCCCAACCGGCGACACAGGCGATGACGCGTTTGTCTGGAACAATGGCGATGGCGCGGACGATGTCGATCTGGAGTTCGGCAGTGACACGTTCATCTTCAATGGAGCCGATGGCGGTGGTGACA
>Ga0070726_10001319_pt1 | contig 25504 bp, 26 predicted proteins | sample tdAd471_FD_67275 | JGI IMG/M metagenome (GOLD analysis project Ga0070726, IMG submission 67275) | Marine sediment microbial communities from the Atlantic coast under amendment with organic carbon and nitrate - tdAd47.1 | ecosystem: Environmental > Aquatic > Marine > Coastal > Sediment | place...
GTGTCAGGCAACAAGGAGATCGAGAAGATCTACTACCGCCACTCTGGCTACCCCGGTGGTCTTCGTGCTGAAACATTCTCACAGATCCGAAAGGACCACCCCGAGCGCCTGGTTGAAACGGCGGTACGGGGCATGCTCCCAAAGAACCGTCTTGGCCGACAGATTTACCGCAAGCTGAAGGTGTACGCCGGTCCCGACCACCCGCACGCTCCTCAGAATCCGGAGCCAATCACCCTCAAGCACCGAAAGGTTGACGCCTGATGGCTAAAGCAAAGTCGCTGACACAGACCACCGGTCGTCGCAAACGTTCCGTTGCCAGAGTTCGTCTCTACGAGGGGACCGGCGAGTATGTTCTGAACGGTCGTCCGCTTGAGGACTACTTCCAGGATCCAGCGCTTCGGCGCAGGGTTCACGAGGCATTCAAGGTCACCGATCTTGAGGGTCGCTACGACGTTCATGCCTCACTACATGGTGGTGGTACCACCGGCCAGAGCGATGCGCTCCGTCTCGGTATTGCCAGGAGCCTCATCGTGATCGACCCGGAGCTTCGTGGAGCCTTGAAGAAGGAAGGCATGCTTCGACGTGACGACCGCAGGGTTGAGCCCAAGAAGTACGGTCTTCGCAAGGCCCGTCGCGCGCCTCAGTTCACCAAGCGGTAGATTGCCTGCGGGTGTTCCACCCGGAGGGATTGATCTGCATGGAAACCAACCGCAAACGCATGTTCGGTACTGACGGTGTTCGTGGTGTCGCAAACTCGGAACTCACTGCTGACCTCGCCCTGAACCTCGCTCGCGCCGCTGGTGCGACAATCGATGGACACGTCGTGATTGGTCAGGACACCCGCCGCTCCTCAGCGATGCTCGCTTCCGCGGTTGCTTCTGGATTCAATTCAATCGGTGTGGACACCGTGGACCTCGGAATCATCCCCGTCGGTGCCGTCTCGCGCCTCGGCAGGGATACAGGCGCCTCGCTCGGCGTGATGATTTCTGCTTCGCACAATCCCGCAGAGGACAACGGCATCAAGTTCTTCGGGAAGGACGGCGCGAAGCTGTCCGACGAGCAGGAAGCGATGATCGAGGACCGCTATCACTCTGCTTCCCCACACACGACGCCAGTCGGTGCTTCCGTTGGTATGCAGACCCAGATGAATGATTCCGTGGATCGATACGTGGAGAAGATCGCCCAAACCGTCGAATACTCCATGCGCGGTCTCGAGTTTGTTGTTGATTGTGCAAACGGTGCTGCGTTCGCCGCTGCCCCTGCCCTGTTCGAAAAGGTCGGTGCAAATGTGGCAGTCTTTGCTGACACGCCGGATGGCATGAACATCAATGATGGCGTCGGAGCGACCTACCCCGAAACAGTCGCCGAACTCGCCAAGGGCAAGGTCGGGTTTGCGTTCGACGGAGATGCGGATCGGCTTATCGCTGTCGATGAAAAGGGCACTGTCTGTGACGGCGATGTGATCATGGCGATCTTCGCGAATTGGCAGCGCGATCGAGGGAAACTGAACAAGAATCTCGTTGTGGCAACCGTGATGTCAAATCTCGGGTTCCACCATGCAATGAAGCGCATCGGTGTGGACGTTGTTATCACACCGGTTGGCGATCGCAACGTCGTTCAGGAGATGCGACGGACGAAAGCTGTTGTCGGTGGTGAGCAGTCAGGCCACATTCTTCTCGAAGACCGCTCGACGGGCGACGGACTCCGAACGGCCCTCCGCCTCATGGAAGTTATGGCCTCAACCGGGCAGCCACTGAGCGAACTTCGCAAAGTCATGACCGAACTGCCACAGGTGTTGCTCAACGTGCGGGTCCCTTCGAAAGAGGGCTGGGACACCCAAGAGGACATCGTCCGAGCAATCAAAGATGCTGAGCGATCACTCGGTCCCCGAGGACGCGTGCTAGTTCGCCCATCAGGAACGGAGCCTCTGATTCGGGTGATGGTTGAGGCACCGACAGCTGGGGAAGCAACGACTGTCGCAGAGTCGATTGCCTCCGAGGTCACGTCCACGCTTTCCTAGGCGGTTGACACGGACTTGTCCGTGAACCCGTCCACAACCGAACATCCAGCCTATGCTTTGGGCACAACAGAACCAGACGCAGAGATACATCTGAACCAGCGCCTGCCCTCGGGTAACCGAGGCGACGAGGAAGAGGGAGTATCGAAACGTTCGGCGGATGCCCTCTCGGCCGTTCACGGTCGTGACGGTCTGGTCAAAACCCGAGAGTGATTTCGGGGACAGAGCCAAGACCAAAGTGAATGGGAGACCCGAACCGGGTTGACCACATCGCCGTATCTCTCGTCACGAGCACCAAGGAGATGGCGCGCGTGTGCGGAATCATGGGATACGTCGGTCCTCAGCAAGCAGGACCCATACTCGTTGACGGACTTCGGCGGCTCGAGTACCGCGGCTACGACTCTGCAGGCATCGCCGTCACCATGGGTCCATCAGCGTCAGGAAGGCGCAGGGGAAGATTGCGAACCTCGAGACGTTGCTCGAGGCGGAGCCAACCACTGGGTCGATCGGCATTGGGCATACCCGTTGGGCCACCCACGGTGCACCTACCGATGCCAACGCGCACCCGCACACCGATCCTTCGGGAGAGTTTGTGGTGGTGCACAACGGCATCATCGAAAATTTCCAATCGCTGAGAGAGGAACTCTCTGCCGATGGAGCCGAGTTCAAGAGCGACACCGATTCCGAAATCCTGGCCCACCTCGTTGCCCGCGAGTATGACGGCGATCTGAAAGAGGCTGTTCGGCGGACCGTTGCGCTTTCAGAGGGCGCCTATGCAATGGTCGCAATGTCGCGCAAGGAGCCACGCACAATCGTGGCGGTTCGCAAGATCAGCCCGCTGGTTGTCGGACTCGGAGACGGCGAGACATTCCTCGCCTCGGATATCCCTGCGGTGCTCCACCACACCCGTGACTTCATGATCATCGAGGATGACGAGATGGTGATCGTCACCGAGGACGGTGCGGTTATCGAGACAATCGCCGGCGAATCAGTCGACCGCGATGTAGTCCACATCGAATGGGATGCGGAGCAGGCGGAGAAGGGCGGATACGACCACTTCATGCTCAAAGAGATTCATGAGCAGCCGAGCGTGATTACCGAGACGCTCGCGAGCAGGCTCGGTCAGGACGGATCGGTGTGGCTCGAAGACGTCGGATTCGACGATGCGTATGCGGCGGCCATCGACAGGGTGTGGATCACGGCTTGTGGAACGGCGTACCACGCAGGGCTGATCGGTCAGGAGATCTTCCGCCGGGTGCTCAGGCTGCCAGCAAACGTCGAATACGCACACGAGCTTCGATACGCCGATCCCATTATTGGTCCGAACGAACTCACGATTGCCATCTCCCAATCGGGAGAAACGGCAGACACGCTTGCGGGTGCACGTCTTGCGGTGGAGAAGGGGTCACGGATGCTTGCCATCACGAATGTCGTCGGCTCAACACTGTCACGCTATGCCGATGACATTCTGTATACGAGGGCTGGACCTGAGATCTCAGTCGCATCGACGAAGGCCTACATGGCGATGCTGATTGCCCAATACCTCCTCGCCCTTCGCATCGGTTCGGCACGGGGGACTGTCGATAAGCAGTTGGCAGCTCGAGTGTCCCACGGGCTTCATCTGCTTCCTGCCGCGATCGAGGAGGTTCTCGGCCGCGAGGACACGGTCGTCGCGGCGGCGGAGTCCATGGTCGATGCAGACGACGTCTACTTCATCGGTCGCGGTCTCGACTATGCAATCGCGATGGAAGGCTCGCTCAAGCTGAAAGAGATTTCATACCTACACAGCGAGGCAATGCCCGCTGGTGAGTTGAAGCACGGCACCCTCGCACTCATCACCGACGGCGTACCTGTGGTGGTCATGTTGACGCAGAGGGCGGTGTACGACAAGGTGATTTCTGCTGTGCAGGAGGTCAAGGCTCGCGGAGGACGGATCATTGCCGTTGCCTATGACTCGGATACCGAGATTGAGTCACACGCCGATGTCGTGTTACGAATCCCCGACATGGAAGACTTGCTGGCGCCCGTTGCGGCTGTCGTTCCTTTGCAACTGCTTGCGTACCACGTTGCCCGACTCCGAGGCCACGACATCGACCAGCCCCGAAACCTCGCCAAGAGCGTCACTGTCGAATAGACCAGGACCGCGCTCCGAACCCTGGGTTCTGTGACGGGTCAGATGAGTTCTCCAGCCCACAGAATGCTCTGAGACTGCCCTCGGCGCCGAGCGGTCCGTCGATGGCAAGGACCAGCAATGGAGCGGGAGAGTCATTCTGTGGGCTCCAGAGCTTGTCTGACCCGCTACAGAACCCTGGGTATGCGAAATCGCTGTACGGCTACGCTCTGGGGATGGAAATTGTTGGGCTAGGAGTCGATTTAGCTGAGGTGTCGAGGGTTAGACGCCTTCTCGCAAGGGATTCCACACGGTTTCGCGATCGGTGTTTCACTGACGCCGAGTGGGCGTATGGCCAGCGTTTCGCCGACCCGTCAGAGCGTCTTGCCGCTCGTTTCGCAGGCAAGGAAGCAGTCATGAAGTCGATGTTCACTGGCTGGCGACGCATTCCGTGGAAAGACGTCGAGATCACCGGCGGTGGCCCACCGAGAGTCAAGCTGTCTGGCAAGGCTGCCAAGCGTGCAGAAATGCTTGGTATCACAGACTTCAAGATCACGATCACCCACACCGGAGATACGGCACTGGTGTTCGTCGTGTCTCTTGGTGAGCACAAAGCCGACGCATGAAGCCTGTCCTGTCGATTGCTGAGATGCGAAGGGTCGATGCCGAGACAACTGCCGACATTGATCGTCTCATGGATTCGGCTGGATACGCCGTCGCACTCGCCGCCGCAGACTTCGGTGCTGGCTATGGATCCAAGGTCAGCGTGTTGTGCGGGAAAGGCAACAACGGAGGTGATGGGTACATCGCAGCAGCGTATCTGGCGGACCGGGGCGCAACGGTCACGGCCCATGTCGTGGGCAATCCGCTACCGAATACGCCAGCGGACCGAGCCGCCAAGCGAGCACAGCGACACGGCGTCCGGATCCGACCCATTGCAGCTCCATCCGATGAGGGCTTCGTCATCGACGCTGTCGTTGGGACGGGATTCACCGGGTCCTTGAGCCCAGAGGTTGCTGCTTTCACCGCGACCAGCGCGGTGGTGATCGCCGTCGACATCCCTTCGGGGCTAAACGGCGATGATGGGACGGCGAATGGTCCGGTCTTCGACGCCGAAGCCACGGTCGTCTTCCACGCACGTAAAACAGGACACCTCCTCGGAAGGGGACCGGATCTGTGCGGGGAGGTCCGCGTTGTAGACATAGGTCTAACGGGTGGCGATCCGGCGATGTTTGTCTTCGAAGACTCCGACGTCGTGGTGCCTTCGAGGGCCCGCACCGCCCACAAATGGTCCTCTGGTGCCGTCGCGACCATCGGTGGTATGCCAGGTCTCACCGGTGCTGCTCTCCTCGCGGCACGGGCAGCCCTGGCGGCTGGCTCCGGCGTCTCGAATCTCGTCACGCAGACGGCGACTTCTGAGGCCTATCTCGCGGCCGTTCCCGAGATTCCGACGATGGAGACGACGTCGGTCAATACGACCGACGAAGCGAATTCCCTCCTAGAACGACTGCGTCGGTTCGACGTCATCATTGCGGGACCTGGACTTGAGCCCGCCTCAGGGGCCTTCGTGCGCGGGCTTATTGCGGGCTTCGATGGCGCGCTCGTGCTCGATGCAGGTGCGCTCAACGCCATCAACCCCGGCGATCTGTCCCAGCGGACAGGGCCAACGATTCTCACCCCACACGCTGGAGAGTTTGAGCGCCTGACCGGAGTCCCGGTCTCACACGATGCTGCGGTCCTTCTCTCACAAGAAACAGGGTCGATTGTCGTTCTCAAGGGAAACCCGACGCTGGTGGTGGGAGACCGCACATTTGTCGTGACCACCGGGGGGCCAGAGCTCGCAACCATCGGTACCGGTGATGTACTGGCTGGGATGATCGGAGCCTTTGTAGCGCGATCATCAGACCCTCTGATGTCGGCTGCCTCGGCAGCACATCTCCACGGTGTTGCTGGCCAGGTTGTGGCCGACCTCTCCGCGGTGACAGCTGGGGGCCTCCTGAATGTCGTTGGACCAACAGTGGCCGCCTACACAGACTGAGCTGGACTACGGCGAGCCCGCTGTGTTGGACTACCGTTGCGGTGTTCCGATTCCGGAGAGTTATGCGTCCATCATGGATCGAAATCGATCTGTCAGCCATCGAGCACAACGCCCGTCAGATTGCTGACCACATCGCTCCGGCGGAACTCTGCGCTGTCATAAAGGCCGATGCATACGGCCACGGCGATATCCCCGTTGCCGAGGCTGCTGTCAAAGGCGGCGCCACGCTGCTCGCTGTGGCGCTCGTCGAGGAGGGTGTTCGCCTTCGTGAGGCCGATGTGGATCACCCGATCCTGGTGCTGTCGGAGCCACGCCTCGAGGACACGGCCACAATCGTCGCGAACGGTCTCACGCCAACGGCATATCGCCTCGAGTTCGTTCGGCGTCTTGCAGAGGAGGCCGCCGCGGCTGTAAACCTTCCATACCCTGTGCATCTCAAGCTAGATACCGGAATGCACAGGGTCGGTGCTGCCCCGATGGACGCCTTTGCTGTTGCTCGCTACATCGATGAAGACCCAAGGCTCGAATTGGCCGGCGTATTCACTCACTTCTCTGTCGCTGATCAGGACCACGAATACACAGCGAGACAGAACTCGGCACTGGAGAACTTTGTCGCCGCGATTGCCTCAGAAGGAATCGAGCCGAAGATCGTCCATGCTGCGAACACCGCCGCGGCGTTTGACCTACCAGAAACGAGACACGATCTGTGCAGGGTTGGACTCGGGATCTACGGCATGCGACCGACACCTGAGAGTGGTGTCAGCGTCGACCTCCGGCCGGCGATGAGGGTTGTCAGTCATGTCGCATACGCGAGGCGCCTTGCTGCAGGAGCCAGCCCTTCCTATGGAAGGATGCGGGTACTCGAGAGGTCTACCAACATCGCAACGGTCCCTATTGGCTACGCAGACGGTGTGCCTCGCAGCCTGAGCTCCACGGGCGAAGTGCTCATCAACGGCACACGGTATCGCTACGCAGGCACGGTCACGATGGACATGGTCGTCGTCGACCTTGGAAGCGATTGGGTCGAACGAGGGGCCGAAGTCGTGCTGCTCGGTGCACAGGGAGACGACGCGATACGTGCCGAGGATTGGGCGAAACTCCTCGGAACCATCAACTACGAGATTGTCTGTGACTTCGGTCCCAGACTGCCGAGACGCTATGTCGGTGGCGACCGCAATGACTAACCGCACCCTTACCGCAGTACCAGGCGTAGAAGTAGGTCACTGGACGGATGATGGGGCGATGACGGGCGTCACCGTCATCACATTCCCTTCTCCAAACGTCGGAATTGTCGACGTTAGGGGAGGCGGTCCCGGAACCAGGGAGACGGGGATTCTCGGTGCCGCTATCAAGCCAATTGCCGTCAACGCCGTCGTGTTTGCCGGTGGGTCCGCCTATGGCCTCGCTGCCGCCGATGGGGTCATGTCGGAACTCGAAGCACAAGGGATTGGTGTAGCCGTCCCGACGGGTGTGGTTCCGATTGTCCCAACGGCAATCATCTACGACCTCGCTGTTGGTCGAAGCGATGTTCGGCCTACGGCTGCGAACGGTGCGCAGGCCTTCAGAGCCCGTACGACCGATCCGGTGCCGTTGGGTTCGGTTGGCGCAGGTACCGGTGCAACAATCAACAAGTGGGCCGGGATCGACAGCATCACCAAGGCTGGCATTGGGTCGTACAGCATCAACCTGGGGGATGTCGTAGTCGGGGCCCTCGTGGTTCTGAATGCGGTGGGAGCACTCAACGACGGCGAACTGTACGACCGCTCGGACATCTCGGTGGGTCTGCGGCCACCTTTCGGTCTCGACGTTGCACAGAACACGACGCTCATCGCTGTTGGCATGAATGCAGGCATCACCGACCGCAACGAACTCCGCCGGATAGGGATTCGGGCCCACGACGCATTGGGAGCCATGATCGTGCCTGCACACACTCGCTATGACGGAGATACGGCGTTCGTGATTGACTCCGGTGTACACAATCCTGCCGTCGACGTCGATGTAGTCGCTGAAGCGGCCTTCCGCTGCGTTGCGGAATCGATTCGCATCGCGGCTGGATCGCAATGACCGTTGATGTGTCGGTGGTCGAGTCACTCGATGAACTTGAGTCGATCGCATCCGTCTGTACTGATTGCCGACTTTGTGAAACCCGAACCAATGTCGTGTTTGCATCGGGGACGCCGGCTGCTGAGGTCATGGTCGTCGGCGAGGGTCCTGGCCAGCAGGAGGACGAGCAGGGCGTCCCATTCGTCGGACGATCGGGTCAACTCCTTGTCAGGCTTCTTGGCGAGGCAGGCATCGAGCGCGAGGACGTGTACATCGCGAACGTCGTCAAGTGCCGACCTCCTCGGAATCGGGACCCGCGTCAGGACGAAATCGATGCGTGCAAGCCCTATCTGCGGCGCCAGATACAACTCGTTGACCCGAAGGTCGTCATCACACTCGGCAACTTCTCCTCCAAGCTGCTCCTGCCAACAACGACAGGCATAACGCGCCTCCGAGGAAAGGCGTATCAGTGGTGGGACAGATACCTCGTCCCGACGTTTCACCCAGCAGCTGCCCTTCGCGGCGGTGAACGCGTCACCAACGACATCAGGTCAGATGTTGCGATGGTGCGAGCCATTCTGGACGGTAGGCTCGCATCTGATCAGGACATTCCGCAGACCGCCGAAGAAGCTCAGATCGAACGCCCATGACCATTGCTGTTACCACTGAATCTCCCGACGAGACTATGGCAGTTGGCCGGAAGCTCGCCGCGCTGCTCACTGCTGGGGATGTCGTCGTGTTGACCGGTCGTTTGGGAGCTGGAAAGACCCTGTTCGTCACAGGAATCGCTGAGGGCCTCGGTGTCGCCACCCGCGTCACCAGTCCGACGTTCTTGATTGCAAAGGTGTACAGCGATGGTTTCCTCCCGTTGGTCCACGCTGACGTCTATCGACTGGGTTCCGTCGCAGAGTTCGATGATCTCGGACTACTCGACTCTGGCTCCGACGGCGCGGTCGTGATCGAATGGGGAGAGGCGGTTGCCGATGCTCTTCCGGCCGACCGGCTCGTCGTGAACCTGGCTATGGACGGTGATCGACGCACACTTTCCTTCGAGCCTGAGGGAAACTGGGTTCACAGAGACCTTGCGGTGCTCGCGTGAAGACGCTTGCTATCGAGACTGCGACCCGCGCTTCGTCTGTCGCAATCGGCGAAGGCCCAGAGTTGCGTGGGATGGCCGTCAATGTCGACGGTCGAGGACACGTCGGATTCCTCTTGCCGGCAATCGATTTCTGTCTCAACCAGGCCGGCTGGGAGGCATCCGATATTGAATTGGTAGCCGTCGATACCGGCCCTGGCCCCTACACCGGACTACGGGCTGGAATCGCAACAGCTCAGGCGTTTGCGGCAGCCGTTGGAGCCCAGATGGCGCCGGTGTCGTCGCTTACGGTCATAGCGCTCCGTGCCGCAACGGGTCGTCGACGGATCTGGCCTGTTGTCGACATGCGACGTGGTCTTGTCGCCGTTGCACCCTATCGGCCGCTTCCCGGCGGTGTTGCGCCGGACGGACCGGCTGAGGTGGTCGATCCGGTGGACTTCAAAGCGATTCTCGAATCCGAGGCAGGGGACTCCCTCATCGTCGGCGATTGGCGGGCACTCCCTGAATCCACATGGACAGGGTTACACCGCGTCCGAAGGGGCCGCCCGCGTTATCCGTCGGCGGAAACACTTCTCGAGATCGCGGACATGTATCAGCGGCACGACAAGCTGAAGGCCGCATCAGACGTTCGTCCTGAGTACATGCGGGAGCCTGACGTACAGATCAATTGGAAGGCCTTCCGTTCAGAGGGAGCGTGGCCCGATGGCTGATCATCTCATCCGCCCCATGACCCGTTCCGACATCCCTGCCGTCGCCGCGCTCGAGGCAGTGGTGTATCCCACACCTTGGTCACCACGTGTTTTTTTTGATGAACTCTCGATGGACAACCGTCGGTATGTGGTCATTGAGTCTTCGACCGGCGTCGTTGGATACGGCGGGTTGCTCATCATCGAACAGGATGCTCACATCACCACGCTCGCTGTCGCGCCGGACGTGAGGGGCCAGCGGCTCGGAGTCAGGCTCATGCTTGCCCTTGTCGACGTTGCGCTTGAGAATCGTGCGAGGCATCTGACGCTTGAGGTTCGTGTCTCGAACACGTCTGCACAGGGGCTCTACGAACGGTTCGGGTTCGAGCCAGTCGGCAGACGCAAGAACTACTACGTCGACGAAGACGCTTTGGTGATGTGGGCGACCGACATCGACACACCCGAGTACATGGAGAGGATCGCAGCAATTCGTGTCCTGATTTCGGAGGAGGCGGCATGAGTGGGCCTCTTGTCCTCGGTATCGAAACGAGTTGTGATGAGACGGGTGTCGCTGTCCTTGAGGGGTACGAGGTCAAGAGCTCCGTTCTGTCGAGCCAGGTTGAGGAGCATGCACGGTTCGGGGGAGTCGTGCCAGAGGTGGCAGCAAGAGCCCACGTCGAGGCCATTCGACCCCTTGCGCACCAGGCCTTGACCAAGGCTGGTGTCCACCCCGACCAATTGGACGCTGTTGCGGTCACCCGCGGACCCGGTCTTGTCGGTGCGCTGTCTGTGGGCTATGCCTATGGGAAGTCGCTGGCGTATTCACTCGGGAAGCCGCTGTATGGCATCGACCACATGGAAGGGCACCTCTTTGCTCCCCGTCTCGCTTTTGAGGGTTACGAGCCACCCGCGGTCGTCCTTCTCGCGAGCGGGGGACATAGCCAGATCGTGCACCTCAAGGGTTGGGGTGATTACGAGATTCTCGGCGGAACGATTGATGACGCGGCTGGCGAGGCGTTTGACAAACTGGCGCGCTTTATGGGTCTTGGGTACCCAGGCGGTCCCGCAATCGACGCCGATTCGACCGGTGGTGATCCAGAGGCAGTCCGGTTTCCAAGGGCGCTGCGCGACCGACCTTTCGACTTCTCATTCTCGGGACTCAAGACATCGGTCATCACCTATCTCGAGAAGGCGAAGGAGTCAGGCGACCTGCCGCCGCGTGCCGACGTTTCTGCGTCAATCCAGGAAGCGATTGTCGATGCGCTCATCGCCAAGACATTCAACGCCGTCGAGGCGACCGGTGTCGAGGTTGTTGGTGCAGGTGGTGGTGTGTTGGCCAACCGGAGGCTTCGCGAGAAGCTCTCAATCGAGGCTGACGAGCGAGGTGTCGGTCTCTTTGTCCCGGCACCGGCTCTTTGCACGGACAACGGAGCCATGATCGCAAGCGTCGCCGTTGACCGTATGGAGGCAGGCGCCTCGCCAGATGGACTCGACTTCGACGTCGATCCCTCGATGGTGCTCGGGTCGTGAACGGCGGTATCCGACTCGGCGCGATTAGGGGGATCGAGATTGTGGCCGACGCTTCGGCATCGGTTCTCGCCCTGCTGTTCGGCACCGCGGTCTTCGTTGACCTGTTGACTCGAGACCTCGTCACTTCCAACGAGCGAGCCCTCGTCCTGGCAACGATCGCCGGTGTTCTGATCATTGTCAGCGTGTTCCTCCACGAGGCTGCCCACGCCGTGGTCGGGGTTGCCAAGGGTCAGAAGGTCCTTGGCATTAGGTTGTTCATGTTCGGTGGCTACTCAGTCATTGAGGGAAGACCGTCTCCCATGACCGAATTCCAGGTAGCGCTTGCGGGGCCGGCGGCGTCGGTATTCCTCGGATTTGCCTTCTGGATGGCCAGCCTGCTCGCCACAAGCAGTGACATCGCAGCGATGACGGTGGCCATTTCGATTGCGAATGTGGCAATCGGGTTGTTCAACCTGTTCCCTGGGTTTCCTCTTGATGGAGGCCGAGTGCTCCGGGGGTTGATCGCGGCACGCACAGGGGACCCACTCATGGCGACCCGTCTGGTTGCGATGGTCGGTCGGTACACCGGCTGGGCAATCATGGCTGTCGGCGTCGCCTTGATCATCCGTACTGAAGGAGTCGGGCTCTTCTGGGTGGTTGCCGGTTGGTTCCTCGCGACGACGGCGCTCCAGACAGGGAGGCGTGAGGAGTTGGCGCAGACATTTGCCGGCCAGACCGCAGCGTCTGTGATGCGGCCAATCGGAGAAACCGTTCCTGGCTCAATGCATGTTTCGAAGATGGTCGACCTGTACGCGATGGGGCCCGACCTTCGGTCGCAGGCCGTTGAGGTCGACGGAAGAGTTGTGGGTGTCATTGGGCAGCCCGAGCTTGATGCGACGGCGCCTGCCCGCTGGGTTGCGACTGCTGTGGAGCGACTGATGACAAGGATTGGGCCCGGTGATGTCGTCGAGGTCGATGAACCCCTTGAGAATCTCCTTATTCGTCCTGCCGGCGGTGCTGGCCGGATAGTCGTTGTTGACGGAGGGGCTGCCGTGGGGATCATCGAACCTCGCGATCTTGGCTCCAAGATGTCCTACGTCTAAGCCAGAATCCGTACATTTTTGGCCGAAATCGGAATAATCCGTGATTAGCAGTCGTTGTCTGAGACTGCTACTATTGGCACTCGTAAGTACCGACTGCTAACGCTACGCGAAGGAGATTGTCGGATGAATCTGACACCTTTGGGCGACCGAATCGTCGTGAAGCCCCAAGATGAGAATGAGGTCACCACATCAGGTGGCCTCGTAATTCCCGATACAGCCAAGGAGAAGCCCCAGTTGGGCGAAGTCCTTGCTGTAGGTCCGGGTGAATTCAAGGATGGGGACCGTGTCCCTGTCGATGTCAACGTCGGCGACGTCGTCTTCTACTCGAAGTACGGCGGCACCGAAGTCAAGCATGACGGCCAGGATCTGTTGATCCTCTCAAGCCGTGACGTGCTTGCGGTCCTGGGCTAGGAGGCACCATGGCAGCCAAGGAAATTCGTTTCAATGATGAGGCCCGCAGGGGTCTCCAGGCCGGTGTCGACAAGCTCGCCGACACCGTCAAGGTGACGCTCGGCCCCAAGGGTCGCAACGTTGTGCTTGAAAAGAAGTGGGGCGCTCCCACGATCACCAACGATGGTGTCACCATCGCCAAGGAGATCGAGCTCGAGGACCCCTATGAGAACATGGGCGCACAGCTCGCCAAGGAAGTCGCGAACAAGACCAATGACGTCGCCGGTGACGGAACCACGACGGCAACGGTCCTTGCACAGGCCATGGTGACGGACGGTCTTCGTCTCGTTGCTGCAGGTGCGAACCCTATGGAAATGCGTCGTGGAATCGAGGAAGCGGTCTCCGCTGTCGTCGATACCATCGCGGAGGTATCCACGAAGGTCAGCTCGGACGACCGTGACGACATCGCATATGTCGCTGCGAACTCGGCGGCAGACAAGACAATCGGTGACAGCATTGCCGACGCGATGCGCAAGGTTGGCAACGAGGGTGTTATCACCGTCGAGGACAGCCAGACGTTCGGCGTCGACCTTGAGTTCACCGAAGGTATGCAGTTTGACAAGGGGTACATCTCCCCGTACTTCATCAGCGATGTTGATCGTCAGGAAGCGGTTCTTGAGGATCCATACATCCTGATTGCCAACCAGAAGGTCGGCTCAGTTCAGGACCTAGTTCCTGTACTCGAGAAGGTCATGCAGACCGGCAAGCCGATCCTGATCATTGCTGAGGACGTCGAGGGCGAAGCACTCGCCACCATGGTCGTCAACAAGATCCGTGGCACGTTCAACTCCGTTGCCGTCAAGGCTCCAGGGTTTGGCGAGCGCCGGAAGGCTCAACTTCAGGACATCGCCATCCTCACGGGTGCGACCGTCATTTCCGAAGAGGTTGGTCTCAAGCTTGACGGAACAACGATCGACATGCTCGGTACCGCACGCAAGGTTGTCATCTCCAAGGACGACACCACGATTGTCGAGGGCGCAGGCTCGAAGGCAGACGTTGAGGCTCGGGTGAAGCAAATCCGTCGTGAGATCGACAACTCCGATTCTGACTGGGACAAAGAGAAGCTCTCCGAGCGTCTTGCCAAGCTCTCAGGCGGCGTCGCTGTCATCAAGGTCGGTGCAGCAACCGAGGTTGAACTCAAGGAAAAGAAGCACCGTATCGAGGATGCCATCCAGGCAACTCGTGCTGCTGTCGAAGAGGGCATCGTCCCAGGTGGTGGCGTGGCATTGCTTCGCAGCCAGTCTGCAATCGACAAGCTTCGCGGCAAGTCGGATGACTGGAAAGCTGGTCGCGGACTCGTCCGTCGTGCTCTTGAGGCGCCGATCCGTCAGATTGCGGTCAACGCAGGCTACGAAGGCGGCGTTGTCGTCGACAAGGTCCAGAACGAGCACGAAGGCAACTTCGGGTTCAATGCTGCGACTGGTGTCTACGAGGATCTCCTCAAGGCAGGCGTTATCGACCCAGCGAAGGTGACCCGTTCGACCCTTCAAAACGCGGCATCAATTGCTGCTCTCGTCGTCACGACGGAAGCGCTTGTTGCTGAGAAGCAAGAAGAAGCACCTGCGATGCCAGCAGGCGATCACGGTCACGGTGGAGGCATGGACTTCTAGTCCGAGTCTCAGTCGAGAACCAGAAGGGGAGGTCCAAAGGGGCCTCCCCTTCCTCGTGTCATGACTCGTGTGTGAACCATGGAGCGACGCGGCTGCCAAGTGCAGCGCGAAACTCCGAAGGTCTTGCTTTGAATGGGGAAGCGCCCTTTTCCACAGCTTGGTCTTCGAGAGCCGTTCGCAAGCGAAGGGCTGTGTCGATGATTTCGGCTCTGACGACCGGATCAATGTCGCCGTTGATGTGGCTGATGTGAGCGTCGAGGACGACGAGATCGTGTGCGTCGCCAAGAAGATCTGACAGTTCGTACAGCTCGTCATGCGTCATTGGCTCCAGGGGTCCGCACTCCCATAGGTAGGCCATATGGTGACGATGATCCTTCACCCGCTTGCGCCATGTGTGGAACCGCTCCGGGGTGGGCCTCTTGCGAACCCGCCTTCGGCCCCTCCTGGCTGCTGTATAGGTCCTCGCTGCACCATCGGCAACCATCTCAGCCGTGATCGGTCTCTCGAGCGAGACGATGAGCGACGATGCATCCGAGAGCAACGCCAGCGCGGCCGAAGCAGCGTTGTCGCCTTCCGCGAAGACGGCTTCGGCAGTCGCCGTTGCCTGTGTGTCGAGGAGGAAGCTGATGGCGGCAGTGTCCGACGGTGCCATGTCTCCACCCAGTGAACTGAACGTCTCAAGCACGACTTTGGCATCGCGCGCGTCGGCCAAGCATCTGCCGGCATCGCGCAGATTCCGGTCGATCGCACTGAGGTGTTCGGGGGCACTGGCATGAACCAGTTTCAGGAGAGCTCTGGCCTGTTTGCCGTGTCTCCGCACATCGTGGATGGTCTCATCGGTGCCGAGGCGCTCGGGGGCCTCAAGACCAGAGATCATCTCGGTAGCCAGGTATGTCAGCATGCGTCGCACTGCCGACCCGATTGGCTCGTCCGGTTGGAATCTCAGCAGCCAAGCTGTGCCGGCTTCCCGCCTGTCCGCCGGTGATGGGATTGAAGCGTCCGATTCTGTCATCTCTGCCGCCAAGCCGTTGCGTGTCGAGCGTCTACTTCCACGATGCCCCGTCCTTAGAGGTAGGTGTCCTCAATGCCGAGTGCCGAGGACCGTGCAGCCCATTCCGAAGACAGCATGGACCAGCTCGTGTGGTCGAGCCATCGGTCGTTGACCTTGACCTCATCACGGAGCACCCCCTCGTACGTGAATCCGAGCTTCTGAGCCATCGTTTCGGATGCAAGGTTCCCCACCGCGATGCGGAGAACCACCTTGTGGAGGTCCAGTTCATTGAAGCCGATTCCAATCGCGACCGAGGCTGCTTCCGTTCCATATCCCCGCCCCGTCTCGCTCGAACGAATCCAGTAGCCGACCTCACCGACTTGGTTCTGGATGGAGGTTGGCCACACCGATACGTTTCCGACATGGCGATCAAGGTCGCTGAGGGGCCGGATCGTGAGGTCGTAGGCTCTTCGGTCGGCCCACGAACTGACAGATTCGCGTATGAACCGCTGGGCGAATCCGCGATCGTATCCCTCAATCCATGGGAGCCATGGTTGCAACTCGTTCACGGATTCGGAGACGGCTTCGTGAAACGTCCCGACATCTCTGCGGCGGAACGGTCGAAGCATCAGCCGTTTTGTGTATCTCGGTTGGCTGTGGACGTGGGTCGCCATGCGGGTGAGCCTATCGGGATATCCTGCGCTCAATGGACAAATGGTCGGTGTACAGATCGCTTCCCCCCGTCGTAGACCCTCCAGGGTCCGAGGCGGCTGTGCTTGTCGCGCTGTACGACGACGCAGCCGGAGACATTCGGGTCATCCTCACGAAACGTCCAGACGACATGCGGAGTCATCCTGGTGATGTTGTGTTTCCAGGAGGCCACCGCGAAGGCGGCGAGGAGCCGATTTCTACGGCAACGCGGGAAGCATGGGAGGAGATTGCCCTTCCGCCGGAGGCCGTCGTCGAGGTCTTCGGAGGGTTGTCCCCAGTCACGACTCGAGATCGAACCAAGCCAATCGTTCCTGTGGTCGTGCGGATAGAACGCCCAGAGCGCCTCGTCCCTGATCCAAGCGAGGTCGACGTCATTATCGAGCCAACCATGGTCGAGTTGCTCGACGAAGAGAACTGGATCACGAGACCGTGGTTCGGGCACCCTCTGTGGTTCTTCGAGTTCGATGAGGGCATCCTGTGGGGGGCAACGGCGTTTATGATGCGCGACCTGCTCGACCACATCCGAACCCACCAGACAGCTTGAGGTAGCAAGTGTCGGAATTCTCAGAACTGCCTTCGATCCCTGACCCTCCAAACCACATGTCATCGGACGAGTTCCGGACGAACGGGTACGCGCTCATCGACTGGCTGGCGAAGTATGTCGAAGACGTTGAGAATTTTCCTGTCTACTCACGTGCGAAGCCTGGCGATATCGCTGCGATGCTTCCGGACGAGGCTCCTGAACAGGGGGAGTCGTTCGATGCCCTTCTTCAAGATCTTGACGATGTCGTGATCCCTGGCATCACACACTGGCAGTCACCGAACTGGTTCGCCTTCTTCCCTGCCAACAGTTCGCCACCGTCCGTTCTCGCGGAGATGGCGTCGGCTGGACTTGGCGTACAGGGCATGCTTTGGTCGACATCGCCTGCTGCGACGGAGATCGAGTCTCGGGTGCTCGACTGGCTCGTCGATCTTCATGATCTGCCACAGCCGTGGAAGAACACGGGGCCAGGTGGGGGCGTCATCCAGATGAGTGCGTCCGACTCGACGCTGACAGCGCTGGTTGTGGCACGCCACCGCGCAAGAGACAACGGCCCAGCCGGCGCCATGGTGGTCTATGTATCGTCTCAGGCCCACTCTTCCGCTGAGAAGGGCTGCACCGTAGCTGGCATTGGCCACTGCCGTGTTGTCGACGTCGATGACGTGTTGGCTATGGACCCTGCAGCGCTTGATCGCCAGATTGAAGCCGACATCTCCGATGGCCTCATTCCGATTGCGGTGATTTCGACGGTTGGCTCGACCGGGACGAACGCCATCGACCCAATCGATGAGATCAACGACATCCTTGAATCAAGGGACATGTGGCACCACGTCGACGCGGCGTATGCCGGCAATGCAATGATCTGCGAGGAGTTCCGGAGGCACGTTCCCGATCTCGAGCGGGTCGATAGCTACACGTTCAATCCGCACAAGTGGATGATGGTCAACTTCGACTGCAATATCTTTTGGGTTGCTGATCGTAAGCCTTTGATCGACACGCTGAGCATCGTGCCTCCGTATCTCAGGAACGATGCATCCGATGCTGGAGCGGTGATCGACTATCGGGACTGGCACGTCCCGCTCGGTCGCCGGTTTCGAGCGCTCAAACTGTGGTGGGTGATTCGATCGTATGGAGCCGAAGGCATCAGAGCCTTGATTCGCCACCACGTCGCCCTCGCAGACCGATTCGCCGGCCTGGTCGAAGCGGATGAGAGGTTCGAGCTGTTTGCTCCGCACCCGTTGGCCTTGGTGTCGTTCGTCCACCGGGACGGCGACGAAGCAACGAGGGCGCTCGCGCACGCGCTCAACGCTTCGGGGAGAGTCGCCGTAACGCCGTCGGACATTGGGGGAGTAGCGTTCATCAGGGTCTCGGTTGGCCAGACACGGTCCACCACCGAACACGTTGATCACCTATGGGAGCTCATCGACACGCTTGCGTGAACGGTCGATTGGCAGACGACGAAGAAAAGGCCCCCGGCAGGGGGCCTTTTCTTCTGTCGCGGACCTGGTCGTCAGACTGTGGAGTCTTCAGGAACCCAGGTCTCGGGAACGGTCTCGGGGACGAGATCCTTGTCCTTGCCCCTGGAAACCCAGACCATGCCGAGTCCGATGAATCCGAAGGTCAATCCAAGACCGAGCAGAAGGACGGACACGCCAAGTCCAAGCTGAAGCGTGGATGCCGTCACGGTTCCGACGCCGAGCTCACCAAAGAGACCGTGCGCCGTTCCTGACCATGCCTGAGAACGTGCCGGACCCTCGAGAGGGTGCGAACGATCGAAGTCGGTCCAGTAGCCACCGAGGCCAGCTGCGAGCCGCTCGTCGCTTCCAACCTCATGCACAGCAACCTCATGGGTGCCTGCGTTGAAGGTCTCACCGTTGTACTCCACCGTTTCGCTCAACACGACTGTTTGGGTGCCGTGAATGATGTGATAGCCGATGGTCGCCATTTGGTACATGTACTCAGTCGCCGTGTTGACGAGTGGATCGTTCGGGTCAAGATGACCCTCGTTGACTGTGAAGCCCCACTGGTCTACCAATAGGGTCATGATCGCATCGGCACCTTCTGTGGTACCCCGATCGACCAGTTGGCCGTCCTCGTTGTAGTTCAAGGTGACGTTCTGTGCCTCGCTGAATGCTTGCAGAGAGTCGTAGCCTGCCTGGACCTGCATGTAGGCGTAGCCGCCGCCAAACAGGAAGAGGACTCCGAATACCGCAACAACAATCCCGAGTGTGCGGAGTCTGGTGAACATTTCCTATTCCTCGCTTTCGCGTAACCGGTTGTGACTTCTTTCACAACCTCTTTGTGATTACTTTCACAATCTATCACACGTCTGAATCTATTGCTAGTAGAAGACTCAGAAACTTGTGATACGCGGCATCGATTTGGACAGCCGAGCTACATCGGGCACGATGGCACGATGGGCAGCTCACAACACACCGATTCACTGGTCGATGCGCACGAACAGCGACGGTTCGTCACGCTGAGAACGCATGCTGGCGAGATGATCGAGTACGCGGAAGTGATCGACTTTCCGACCCCAAAGAGTGGCCCGGCGACGGTGCGTATCGTCGCGTACCGGAAACTGAGCGGTGCCAGGTTCACGCCAAGAGGAAGACGAAAGACCTTGACGCTTCACACGATCGCATCGGTCGAGGTGAGGGACGACCCTGTGCCCTCGGATCCCGCCGAGGCCGAAGGCGCCAGCTAGCTCCACGCCGTTGCCGTGAGTCCATTTCGCAACAGAAGCCGAGGACCGATGTTCACGTCCGATCAACTCGTCGTTCACATGGCAACCGAGACAGATGTCAGGGAGTTCGTGACGTGGGAATACGAGGCCCCGTATGACGTGTACAACACAGGGAATGACGATGAAACCGTCGCGTACATGCTCCGTCCTGAGGTGCAGTGTCACACCGTGTGGTTCGAAGATGAGCTCATTGCGTTCTGCACGTTCGGGCAAGATGCGCATGTGCCTGGTGGCGACTACTCCACCGACGCCCTCGATATCGGGCTGGGTGTCCGGCCGGCGCTCACCGGTCGCGGACTCGGTGGGGTAGTCGTTGGTGCGGTGCTCGAGTTTGCTCGCCGTCGCTTCGACGCCGGGGGTATGCGCGTCACAATCGCGAGCCGAAACCTTCGAGCCATCAGCGTCTGGGTTGGTGCAGGGTTCGTCCTGACTTCTTCGTTCTCGACCGAGCGTTCCATCCTTGGCTCGAACGAGTGGCAGATCTACGAGCGCGTGCCAGTCGATGAACTTACTCCTTCCCTTGACACCTAGATAAACATAGTGTAGGTTCTCTAGGTATGAGAGGACAGGCACTGAAAGGGCATCTCGATCTCCTGCTGTTGGCAATCCTTGCCGACGGTGCACGACACGGGTACGCCATCATCGACGAGCTGCGACAGCGAAGCGATGAGGCGTTCGACCTCCCAGAGGGAACGGTCTACCCAGCCTTGCACCGACTGCAAAAGGGTGGCTATCTGACAAGCGAGTGGACAGAGGTGCAAGGAAGACGGAGACGTACCTACCGACTGACCGAGTCGGGTCGGGGTGCACTCGGTGAGCAGCGGGCCGCTTGGAATGAGTTTGCCAGGGCGGTCGGAAGCGTGTTGAAGGGGGTTCCGTGGCCGGATACACCCTGATCGACGGATATATCGACACGATGCGAGGCCAGATTCGATGGCGTCGAGATCTTGACGATGTTGTGGCGGAGATGAAGGATCATCTCTACTCGGCTGTCGAGACTCGACTCGCCAGGGGTCTTGAACCGGTAGCTGCTCAACGTGTCACGCTGGACCTATTCGGAGAACCAAGAGTTCTGGCAGCGGTGTACGCCTCCACACCCAATGGAGGAATTGCAGTGCCTACAACATCAACCGTCCGGGCGGGCCTTTTTGCTCTCGTCTCTGGAGCCTTGTGGCTCGTCGCCAGTCTCGTGAACGTTCTCACGAACGTTCAATCTGAGGACTGGCAAATCTATTACGCCATCTTCTCGGCCGCTGTCCTTGTGGCCGGGGTGCTCGGCATCTTCGTCCTCGTTGGTCTCAACAATCGCTTGGGTGGCCTTGGGATTGCAGGAACAGCTGGCGTCATCGTCTTTGGTGTCGGCGTGGCGTTAAGCATCGTTGCCTGGGCGGTCCCGTTGTGGATGGCGGTTCAAGGGGTAGGGCTCCTCATCTTCGGATTGGCAGCGATGCGTCGGCGAATCGCCCCATCGTCGCCGATCCTCGCGTTGACGTACGGCCCACTCCTTGGCGTAGCCGTGTTCTTTGGTATCACATTCGCAGAACTCGGGCCGACCGACAGCTACGGGGACTACGAATTGGCGTGGATCATCGGAAACACCGTCGGTCTCGCGTTCATCGCGATTGGATTCCTCGGTCTTGGCCGATGGCTGCGAACCGAGGAACCTGTTGACATCGACCAGACGGATCTCCCTGTCGCCGCATAAGTTCAGTGCCGCGCTCATGCGCCGTTACGCCGGACGAAGAGTCGTCCGGCGTCGGCGCGTCAGACTCCCCAGCGTGTGAGCCAGCCCAAGAATTCTGACCACCAGACCATCGCGTTCGGCTGCTTTTCGATCCAATGTCCCTCATCGGGGAAGTAGACCAGCCGCGAAGGGACCCCCTTGTGCTTGAGGAGTCCGTAGAGCTCAAGGCCCTGCGTGATGACGACCCGGTAGTCCAACTCCCCGTGGATGACGAGCGTCGGCGTGACGATGTCATGGGTGTGGGCCATCGGTGACCACCGCTGAACGGCATCCATGTCCTCCCATGGGACACCGCCGACGGCGTGCTCACGTCCCTCGGTCAGGTCAGATGCCCATTGGCCGAGAAGGTCCGTGACACCTGCATGGCAGATCGAAGTCTGATATCGATTGGTCTGTGTGGTGATCCAGGTCACGAGATAACCACCGTATGAACCGCCTGCGACAGCCATTCGGTCCTTGTCGATGAAGCCAAGAGCGATCATATGGTCGGTCGCCGCTTCGATGTCGCGATACGGCTTGTCGCCCCACGCTCCCCGAATCGAACGGGTGAACGCGTCGCCGAACGACGATGATCCGTGGAAGTTCACGGACACCACGACTCGGCCGGCGGCGGCCATCAACTGTGGATTCCACCGCCAATGCCATCCATCGGTCACCCCATTGTGCGGACCTCCATGCACATTTTGCAGCAGCGGCCACTGGCGGTCAGGGGTGAAGTTCGGCGGCTCTACAACGAACGCCTGGAGGGAGCGACCGTCAGATCCTTCGAACCGAATCTCCTCGGCCGGTCTGAGGTCGATGTCAGAAAGCAGATCCCGGTTGAATCCGGACACGACGGTTGTGTGTCCACCGGTTGTCACGGCGACCTCGGGTGGCTTGTGCATTGACTCGAATCGGTGCCAGTAGCAATCGAGGCCGACCCGAGGTCCGTGGTTCGAGCCAGCGCCGGTGATCGGTCTCGGAGAATCGCCGTCAACACCGGCCGTGAACAGTCTGATGTGCCCGTCGTCCTCCGCGTAGAACACGACGCATTCGTTGTCGATGAATTCCCATCCACCGGCAGACCGATCCCAACCTTCGGTGAGCGGTTGCTCGATGCCAGTCGCAATGTGGTGGCTCATCATCCGAACGTGGTCCGCGTAATAGGCGTGCTCGGTTTGGATGCCGTAGACGATGGTTGAGCCGTCAGGAGAGATCCTCGGGCGAGTGTGCCGGACGGCATCGTTGTCGATGATCTGCTCAGTGTCGCCGCCAGACGTTGGAACCCGGTGCAGCATGAACCGTGGATAGTCCCAGGCTGGTTCTCCAACATCGAGGGTGAAGATCACCGATGACCCATCGGGAGTGATCGCGAACGAATTGCCAACGTCATCGGTGGAAATCAGTGTCTCGATTGTCGGTGTGAGATCTTCGTAGTTCCCTGTCTCAAGGTCGACCCTGAACAGATGGTCTACGGTTTCGCCGGCAAGCCATCGCTTCCAATGGCGATAGAACCGATCCTCAGTCACCACCGGTTGCGTAGAGCCTTCCCTTGCGGTCTTGTGAGCAATTGTCGCCTCGGGGGTGAGGTGCTCCCGGTACAGGGGTACGGCTGCGATAAGCGCCGAAGACCCAGGAATCCAATCGATCGCCGACACACCCTTTGGAAAATCCGAAACGACACGCACGTCTGATCCGTCGGTACCGATGAGGTGGATCTGTTTGTCATCGCTGCCGTCGGCCGACGAGAGAAAGGCGATCGTCTTCCCGTCCGGTGACGGAGAGGGGGCGGACGCGTTGAGGGATCGGTCGGTGAGCTGTCTGGTTGTTCCATCGCGATCGACAACGTGGAGGATCGATCTGGCGCCTCTATCGCTGTCGTGATAGTCCACGACGGGCACGACCGCCGTGATCGTTGTGGGAATGTGCTCAGGCTGTCCGACGCGAAACAGGTTCCAAAGGTCCTCTGGCGTGATTGGTCTCATCATGCATCTCCCTCATTGCCCCAAAGGATGGCAGACCACGGAGTACTCCGTTACGAGGAGTCGGTCCGCTCGCCGTGGCGTATCAGCCCCATGAGGAGACCCTCCGACACCGCGGTCCACGATGCGTCGATGATGTTCTGATGCACACCGACACTTCCCCAAGAGGTCTTCACGTCGGTGTGCTCGGTGAGGACACGTACCCGTGCGCTCGTTCCGTCTGAGCTGTCGAGGTCACGGACCCGGTAGTCGGTGAGCTTGATCCCCATGACGTGGGGATACCGATCGACGAGTGCTGCACGGAGTGCGCGATCGAGGGCCGACACGGGACCGTCGCCTTCGCGGGTCGAGACAATCCGCTCGCCATCGACCATCACCTTCACTGTCGCCTCAGCAATGACTTCCTCGCCTCTGTGTTCAACGAACACGCGGTAAGACTCGAGGTCGAAGAATCCGTGTTCGAGCCCTGCTGCGTCACGGGCCAAGAGCTCGAACGATCCGTCGGCAGCTTCGTATTGATAGCCGAGGTGCTCGTTTTCCTTAATCCGATCGACAACGGTCTGCGCCTGGGCCGAGGTGAGCTCGAGGCCACTCTCTTTGACCTTCGCCAGAATCGTTGAACGGCCAGCGAGTTCAGACACAACGACGCGCGTCCGGTTTCCGACCGATGACGGCTTCATGTGCTCGTAGGCGTCTGGCTTTCGTGCCAAGGCAGAGGTGTGCAGTCCGGCCTTGTGCGTGAAGGCTGAGGATCCGACGTACGGCAGATGCGGATCGAGCGTCAGATTGATGACATCGGCGATGTGATGCGATACCGATGTCAGCTTGCCGAGGCGATCCTCGGGAATGGTCGAGTAGCCCATCTTGAGCGAGAGGTTCGGTATGACCGAGCAGAGGTCTGCGTTCCCGGTGCGTTCCCCATAGCCGTTGACGCACCCCTGAACCTGGAACACACCGGTCTGCACAGCCACGAGCGAGTTTCCGACAGCGAGACCAGCATCGTTGTGGAAGTGACAGCCAAAGGTGCCATCCGAAATCTTGTCGGTGACATCTCCGATGATCTGCTGGACCTCGTGTGCAAGGAAGCCACCGTTCGTGTCGCACATCACGAGCCTCGCGGCTCCAGCATCGTGTGCCGCCTGTAGGACCGCCATGGCGAAATCAGGGTTGGCTTGGTACCCATCGAAGAAGTGCTCGGCATCGAAGAACACCTCTCTCCCATGCGATCGGAAGAACGCCACGGTGTCACCGACCATTGCAATTGCCTCACCGAGATCCGTGCGAAGCGCATGCTCGACGTGGTAGTCCCACGACTTGCCAACCAAACACACGGTTCCGGTCTGAGCTGCGAGCAGATGGTTGACCTGCTCGTCGTCGGCCGCTGCGACTCCCGGCCTGCGGGTGGCTCCGAACGCAACGAGCTTTGCACGCTCCATCGAGAGATCCGTCTTTGCGAGCTGGAAGAACTCGTCGTCCTTCGGGTTGGCCCCTGGCCACCCGCCCTCGACATAGTCGACCCCGAGTTCATCGAGCAGCTTGCACACAGCCAACTTGTCTTTTGGCGTGAGCGAGATGCCCTCCTGCTGCGTTCCGTCGCGCAAGGTGGTGTCGTAGATCTCGACTGAAGTGGTCATGGTTGCTCCAAACGAAAGAACCCTCCGGATCGGAGGGTTCGTCAGCGCACGCGTCGTTGTCGACGGGTGCGCCTACGTAATAATGACGATGGTTGCGGTGCTGTTCATTGAGGTTGCGAGTATGGACGGTTTTGGGCCGCAGGTCAATACGTAGGTGGAATACTGTCCGTGTATCCTCCCTCGCAGCCGACGCCGCGGCGCCGACTGGTTCACAACGTAGACAAGGAGCTCCGGTGACGGACGAGCAGAAGCAACGGATCTTCTCTGGGGTCCAGCCAACCGGCAGCCCCCACCTCGGCAACTATCTGGGAGCGTTCCGGAACTGGGTGAACCTGCAAGAGGCGTACGACTCCATCTATTGCATTGTTGACCTCCACGCGATGACGATCGAGTACGACCCGGCCGGTCTTGAACGGTCGAGAGTCGAGACGGCCAAGATCCTCCTCGCATTGGGGATCGACCCAGATCGGTCGCTGGTTTACACGCAGAGTCAGGTGCCAGAGCACGCTGAGCT
>Ga0070726_10001322_pt1 | contig 25439 bp, 17 predicted proteins | sample tdAd471_FD_67275 | JGI IMG/M metagenome (GOLD analysis project Ga0070726, IMG submission 67275) | Marine sediment microbial communities from the Atlantic coast under amendment with organic carbon and nitrate - tdAd47.1 | ecosystem: Environmental > Aquatic > Marine > Coastal > Sediment | place...
GAAACCACGCCTGACCTGTTCGTAGGTACGGTAAACGATTGTGAAGGCCAGTTTGGTAACACCTGTGGCGAGCCTGATCCGAAGTACCGCTTCAACCTGCGTACGACGATGACTAACGGCCCACTTCAGCTGAGCTTGAACTGGCGTTGGCTCGACAGCGTTAAGGATGACCAGTACATCAACGGTGATCCAACCAACATCGTTGTAGGCACAGTAAAATCTGAGAACTACTTCGATCTCTCCTTCACGTACGACGTGAGCGAGAACCTGCAGATGTACGGTGGTGCTCGTAACCTGTTCAACAACAAGCCAACATTCCTTGGCGACAGCTCTGAGCAGGCCAACACCTTCCCAGAAACTTACGACGCAATCGGTACGCGCGTATTCCTGGGTGCACGTGTGCGCTTCTAAGCCAACGGCTTAATCAGAACACGGGAGCGGCGGGCATTGCCCGCCGCTTTCTTTTTGGGCAACCAATGATGCCCCCACCTGCAAATACAGAACGGCAAGACACACCGCGCTTTCCGGGGTGTACATTTCACTGAAGTCATTGAATGATTAGGCTATCGCCGTCCGGTGAACTGCCAGCCAAGAAGCGCCTGGTCTGCGCCTACATGAAACGGTTCATAGGCAACGTCTCGCAAACCCGCGTCTACCATGATCTGCTGCAGACCTTCCGCATCTTTGTCAGCCAAAGCAGCATCGCCAAGCTGGCGCATGCGCTCCTGCTCGGCCTCAAGGCGACGACGCATATCTGAAGCGCCCTGGCCACGAATGGCAACGTCAAGATCCTGACGCGTCAACAACTGCCTGACCGCCGCAAATATCTCTGCCGTGATCCGAGACAACTGGTTGTCATAAAGCTGGAGCAGGCGCCTGCCCTCAGCCTCCAATTGCTCTATTCGGGCTGTGCCGGCCAAAAGCCCCTGAATACAGTCCACCAGCCCACCAGCCTGAAGCAGTGTGTCAATTTCATTCACTTGCGCCACATTCGGCGCCACCAAAGCCCCTGACTTGTGGTGAGCCAGCAACTGGAATGCGCCACCCGGCTTGAGCACACGGGCAAGTTCGGCAACCGCCGGCACAGGCGCCGCATATTCAAAGCCAAACTGGGATACAACGCCATCAAAAGACTGATCGGAAAACGGCAAATCGCAGATATCCACCTGTCCCTCGAACTCGATCAACCGGATCAGGTCCCCATATTCCTTCAGGAAGACCTCTGGCCGGATATCAGCCAGATCGACAGCCTTCACCGATATCTCCCGGCCTAGCTCAGCGGCAGCCTCAACAAGACGTAACGCAACTGCTCCGTTCCCAGTGGCAAGATCAAGAATCTGTCCCCCGTCCGGCGTACAGGAAACAAACGTCCGCCAGAAATCGAAGATGGCTTTCTGGTCATCATCCTGCTGACCCGGACGCACAATACAGCTATCCAGCCGGTTGGCATGCCAATAGGTGGTCCAGGCTGTTTCCCCGGCCACCATCAGGAAAGCACTCCATAGCGCTTCAGCGCCGCCTCAAGAGGCACAAGCTGGTCGGCGTAGGACCGCCATCGTCCAATGCCTTCCTTGTTCAGGGGCTTCCGTACCTGCAATTCGCTGAAAGTGAAGCTGGTACCCTTGCTCTTGTGGAATTCAAGGCAGCCCGCATGCCACTCTAGGCCACAGAAGTCTGCGATTGCCCGCGTATGAGTCACCGGATCATCCACCAAGTCTTCATAGACCACTTCCCGAACACGGTCCGGGAACGCTGCCTTCCAGTGATCCTTAAGGCGCATATTCTCAGCATAGAAATGGGCCAGCCAATCTAGATCAACAGCATAGCGGTGCGCTTCCGGGAAAAGGCGACTATATATGGACAAGCACACATCCCTTGGGTCCCGCCGCATATAGATGACGCGCGCGTCCGGGAACATCTGACGCACCAAGCCAACATGGCGGAAGTTATGGGGCATCTTGTCCGTCACTACCGGCTGGCTGTGCGGCGTTTTCTGCCAATAGGATTCGGCCATGACCGCCAGACTGTCCGGGCTGATCTCAGTTGGGCGGGCCGTGCGTCCTTGCGCCAAGTCCCAATAATATTGGGCGGCAACGAATTCGAGTGCTTCATTCTCGCCCCCCGCTTCGACGCCGTTCAAGCACGCCAGGATTTTCTCAACCAGCGTTGTGCCGGAGCGAGGCATGCCCAGGATGAAGATAGGCCTTTGCCCTTCCTGTGGGGGCGCTTCGGCATACTCACGCCCAGCTGGGAAGTGACCGATAATCTTTTCATGCTCTGCGGAGGTCGCGTCCTTGTCATAAGCAAAATCGCGCTTCGCTAGCAGCGCCTTGTGCTTGATATTACCACGTTCGAAAGCACTGAAAGCGTCGTCAAAACGATCAAGTTTTTCATAGGCCCGACCAGCCGTCAGGTCGAGCATGATACGGTCCCACTCCGTAGCACTTTCATCCACCACAAGGCGCACACATGTATCCGCAAGGTCTGCCAATTCCTCCTTCGGCGACACTTCAAACTTCAACTGCCAGGCATGGCCAAAGGCGGGTCGACGCTCGAGCGCCATATCGGCAAATTTTCGAACACCCGCCTTGTCACCCTCAAGGCGCGCGCATTTGGCTGCCAGATGGTGGGCCTCCGCCCGGTCAACGCCGCCGCCAATCGCCTTCTCAAGCTCAGCACGGGCGGCGTCAGGTTTGCGTGCAGTCAACAACAGATCCGCGAGGCTCAGATGGTCTTCAGCCGACGGCTCTTTCTTGGTCATGTATGTCTTAAAGGACGCAATGGCGGCATCATAGTCGCGCAGGAAGCCAGCAGCTTTCGCGTGCTCGAACCACACGACCGGATCATCCGGGCTCTCGTGTGCTAGGTCAGCCAGCGCCCGCGCTGCACCCCGCCAGTTGCCCGCAGCTCCAAGAGCCTTGGCTTTCAGGATACGGACCTTGGGACTCTGGTCGCCCATTCCATCCAGACAGGCGTAGGCCTGACCAGCCAGACCCAGCTCAATCATTTTGGTGCAGATAGGCATGAGGAAATAAAGATTATTACCGGCCAGCGCAGCCGCCCGCAGCAGGGCGCTCTTCGCTTCCTCTGTCTGGCCAACCTTGGTCAGGCAAAGCGCCAGGTTGAACTGGAATTCGGGTACATTGGGCAGTTGCCGGGCCGCGCTTGCCAGATATGGCAGGGCCTCAGCGTCCTTGTTCTGCTGCATCAGCACGGTACCCAGACCATAAGCGGCGTCAGCATTCCCAGGCGATGTGGACAGGGCTTTCCGGTATATGGTGACCGCAGCGTCAAGCCGACCGGCCCGGTGATGCCCTTCCGCCTGGTCTAGTAGCTGATTGATCGTCAAATTAATCTCCCGCGCCCAAGTCTTGCCAAAGGCTGCCTGCTTCCTTTTGTCGCCAGAAAAGTCATCGGCAAGCCAGCCTTCGCCTTTTACAATGGGCCACCATAAGTTAAAAGACCTGTAGTCACCAGAGAGGGAAAAGAGTGGATATGTCGGACTTTGCGCTAAACAGCCAACTTGATGTAAACGAGCTGGCCAAAGACTATGCTCGAAAAAGGCGCCTCCATATCCCCAATATCCTGTCAGAAGACAGCGCGAGCAGAATTTCCAGCTGTCTAGAGACGCAAGTACCTTGGGGCTTTGCCTACAATAATGGCGAACCACAATTCCATCGCGCCGAAGAAATGCGAGCCATGTCTGCGCAGGACCAGCAAAAGCTCTTGAAGGAACTTTACGAGCAGGCGCGGACGGGGTTTCAATATGCCTACAACTGTTACCCAATCCTGGACGCCTATATGAACGGATGGGGTCAGGTGCCGCTTCTGGACCGGCTGCTTGAGTTCATCAATTCCGAAGAAGTGCTTGGCTTCATGCGGACACTCACAGGCCGGCCCGAGATCATCAAGGGTGATGCCCAGGCAACTCGCTATGGCCCCGGCCAGTTCCTGAAATTTCACACCGACAATGTGGTCGAAGAGTTCCGCGTGGCAGCCTTTGTGCTGAACTTCACCCGCGGTTGGGACCCGGACTTCGGCGGTTACCTGCAGTTCTATGATAAGAACTGGGATATTGAGGAGGCCTTCATGCCACGCTTCAATGCGCTCAACATCTTCACCGTGCCGCAGAATCATGCCGTCAGCTATGTGGCCAACTATGCCACAAAGCAGCGCTACGCCATCACGGGATGGTTCCGCTACAAATAGAGCTCGGGATCAGGTGGGCACCACATCGAACGGCGTGGTCATGCGCACGCCGTCATCGGTAAAGGGCACCGTACCGTGCCAGACATAGGACGGGAACAGCGCCAGAAGCCCGGGCTCCGGCTTGATGATCTTCCTGATCTCTTCCCTATCAGCCCCAAGGCCGAGACCGCTTTCCCCAAACTTGATCCAACCTTCGTGGGCTTCATCCGTATCCCGCACGCTATCCGGCACCTGCACATAGAAGGCAGAGCTGATCCAGCCCGCCGGGTGCACGTGGTTAACATGGAAGCCGTCTTTGGTGAGGCGCACAGACCATGAACCCGCGAAACGGAAGGCCTGGCTTTTTCGGCTCAGAAGGGGGTGGTCCGCGTCATCGGGTAGTGACGCGATATATCGCGAGACACATTTCTCAAGCTGTTGCCTCAGAGTCTGAATGATCGGAACCGGGCGGAAGAACAGGCGGCCATGCGTTTGTGTTCCCCCACGCAGCGTCTGCTCCAGCGGCCGAACCTGCGTAACATGCATGTCAGTCACCGTCTGGCCCAGTTCCTCGAGAAACTCATCCAGCGAACCGTAGCCTTCGGGCGTATCAATCCTTTGCGGCTGTACAAAATGCTCATAGTCATTGAGCCAGGCCTCACGCTTATCCCCCAAAAAGCGCCAACAAAGCCCCCGATAACACCACATTTCCTGGTCGAAAGGATTCAGCTTCTCAGCAGCCTCCAGGTGGCCCAGTGCTTCCTCATAGTCACCCTTTTGAATAAGGATACGCGAGAAGTCCATACGGATGGGCTGGTGTTCAGGGTTGGCGTTTACTGCCTTGGCGAAATAATCCACACTGGCATCCACATCGCCTTTGGCCGCCAAGATGCGGGCTTTCCTACGAAACAGCCCCGCATCTCCCCCCAACTCAGAGAGAGCCTCATCAACAACAGCTTCAGCGGCCTCCTGGTTGCCCGCCAGTTCCAGCGACTTTACATAGGCTTCCCGGAGTTCCGCAGAATCCGGTGCGCTCTTGATCCCCACTTGATAGGACTTGGCAAACAGGTCACGCTTGCCGTGCTCCCAATACATCTGGTTCAGGGTCTCATGCGCATCCAGGAAGTCTGGCTTGAGTGCGATGGCCGTTCGGTACTGTTCATCGGCCTCATCATACTTGCCGAGTTCATAAAGGGCATTTGCAAGATTGTACCGAAGTTCAGCAACCCTGGGCTCAATTGCCATGGCCCGCATGTAATAATCCAGTGCTTCGGTCTGCCTGTCCTGCATACGGAGCGCCACGCCCATGTTATGAAGGGCTTTATAGTAATCTGGCTTGACCTTTAGGGCCTGGCCATACGCATCCACTGCCTTATCCAGTTGGTCCATTTCCTTCAAACTGATACCAATTGCATTGGCAAAGCGCGCATCGTTCGGGTTAATGGCCTGGGCCTTTTCCAAGGCCCCAATCGCCTCTTCATGCTGGTCCAGGCTCTGGTAGGCCAGCCCCATATTGAAGAACGGCTCTGCAAACCCAGGTTGAGCGGCGGCGGCCTTGCCATAGGCGCCGATCGCCTCCTCTGTTCGATGCATCTCTTTGAGCAAGTTGCCGTAATTGTTCAGGATGTGCGCGTTCTGTGCCTGTGTGACCAGTGCTTTACGAAAACACGCCTCTGAATCGGAGAAACGTCGCTGTTTCTTTCTAATCAACGCCAAAAGGTGGAGGCTGTTCGCTTCGTCAGGAAAACGGGATAGAATAGCCATACATTCCTGCTCCGCACGCGCCAAGTCTCCTCGCCCGAAAGCCTGGCCAGCCTGCTGGACACTCTGCTGGATATACGCTTGTTGCATACTTGCCTCTACCCTTCACCCGATGACCCTGGGCACAAAATACATTCAGTACCTTTGTATCCGATGGCTTGATGCGATGCATAGGGAATATAGTTTTTATTGGACAATCATTCATCCAAATGCCACACCTGACACCACTTGATTTAATAACTGTCTGAAAAGTGGAGATATGGCAATGACACCGTTCACCTCAAGCCATAAACCATTGAAATTGTTTTTGGGCCTGCTGGTAGTTACTGGGACGGCCATTTTTGCACCCAGTGCCCACTCTTACCAATCCACTTCTGACGACTTGCTTCAGTGCGACAAAATCAAAAAGCCTGATGACCGACTGGCTTGCTTCAACACAGTTGTAGAAAAACTGAAAGAAGACCCTGAAGCCTTTAGCCCTGAACGCAAGGCTGACAAAAACCGGAACGACCTGACGCGCAACTCCAAACCAAGGCGGGAAAAAGTTGAAGAATTTGGCAAGCGCAAACCGAATGTCAAAAAGATCAACAAGCTCTCAACAGCCATACGCCGCTATTGGCAGGATCCCTATGGACGATGGGTGTTTTACTTGGAAAATGGCCAGATTTGGCGGGAACAAAGCAACGGTTCGATCATCCCGCCTAAGAATCCGCAGTCAGTTCAGATCAAACGCGGCTTGTTCGGTGGCTATAGGTTAAAAGTCATTGGTTCCTCAACGAAAAGTCGCACTGGCACTGTGATTCGGCTGGATTAGTCCAGCCGAAAGCCTAAGGCTACGTAGCACTTCTCATCTAAACCTACCGAAGATGCAAGAATACTTGCCTCATACCTGCGGTAAACTTTTGTTCAAGAAAACACCGGATTATTGATCGAATCATTCATTTTCACGCCGCATCCGGATCTATACGTAACATATATACCACACGATTCTGATAATATTAATATTTAGCTAACCTTCCACTTTACTCCTTAAGGTTTAAACTTACAGTTTGGCCTTACTGACATAAGGGTCAGGAATACAGGCAGATCGGCTGCCAGGGCTGGCGGTTGATTCCAAGCACTACTCTTGGGAGGAGTTTTATGAAAAGCACAGAGCTTTTGAAGTCTGCGCTGAAGTTCAGCACAGCTTCATTGATTCTTGGCGCTGTTGGGCTTTCGAGCACTACAGCAATTGCACAAGACACTGCGACTGAAACCGAAGATGAGCTCTTCGAAGAAGTTGTGGTAACAGGTTCCCGGATTCGCCGGAGCAATATCGACACTGTTGAACCAGCGATCGTTCTCGGTCGCGACCTGCTGGACAAGCGGGCATTTTCCAACGTCGCAGACCTTCTGAACGAAACCGCTTCTTTTGGCACGCCGGACGCAAGTCCTATCGCTGGCCAAAACTCGTTTTCCGTTGGTCAAAACTTCGTGGATTTCCTTGGTCTTGGTTCCCAGCGGACACTGACACTGGTGAACGGTCGCCGTTACGTCAGCTCCAACGTACCAACAACATTCGGTGAAAGCGGCGGCCTTCAGGTTGACTTCAACACCATTCCGTCCGCTCTTGTTGAGCGTATTGAAACGATCGCTACCGGTGGTGCGCCAACTTATGGTTCGGACGCTATTGCCGGTACCATCAACGTACACCTGCGCGATGACTTTGAAGGCTTCGAAGTCCTTGGCCGTTTTGGCGTAACCGACTTCGGCGATGCTGACACATATCAGCTTCAAACAGTTATTGGCGGAAACTTCGCGGATGATCGCGGCAACGTGACAATTGCTGTCGAATATAACCGCCAACAAGGTCTTGCGCGCCAAGCTCGCCCAATGTTCTCAACCAGCCGCAACCAACCATATCTGGTTGAAACTGACAGCTCGACTGTTGATGGCGAAGACGTTGGCGTTTGGGAGCTTTATGAAGATCAGCGCGTGGCCCTGTTCACTGCTGGTGGCGTTGTGTCGGCATCCGATTTCTTCCTGCCATCCATCGGTGCAGGCGCGCTGGGTGACGGTAACTTCTATCAGTTTGATCCAAGCGGCAACCTTGTGCTGTTCGATCCAGGTGAATATGTTGGTGGCTCCCGCTTCTTCCACTCCGGTGGTGACGGTGTAGACCTTTTCGACGTAGCCACTCAGATCCGCTCGCCTCTTGAGCGCCTCGTGATCAGCGGTTACTCGCACTACGACCTGACGGACAACATCACCGCGTTTGCTGAGTTTACCTTTGCCAATACGGAAGCTCGTGAGCTTTCCAACCAGGCTGGTTTCCAGACATTCGTTTTCGGTGGTGACTCCGGTGCTGTAGAGGCTTCCGTAAGCAACCCACTGCTGTCGGACCAAGCACGCGGTGTGCTGCTGGATAACGGCTTTGGCCCTGACGATACGTTCTTCGTAAGCCGTCTGAACAACGACCTTCTGAACCGCGGTGAAGATGCTTCCGAGAACTTCCTGTGGCGCGTTGTCGGTGGCCTGGAAGGCGACATTGAAATTGGTGACAAAAGTTTCTTCTGGGAAACTTACGTAAACTACGGCCAGTCCGATGTGGACCAATCCGGTAGCGCCATCATCGACCCACGTTTCATCAATGCACTTGATGCGATTGAGCTGACAGAAGATGATCTTCAGTCTCTTGTTGACGGTGGGTTTGCTGCTGATCTGAATGCAGCATCAGACCTGATCGCTGCCCGCAGCGGTACCGGTTCCGGTAATGTTGGCGACATCATTTGTCGTTCCGTACTGCAGGCTGAACTGGGTGAAATTCTCCCAGCTACCGGTAGTGGTCTGGTTGACGAGTCCTTGCCATTTGTTGACGGCTGTGTGCCGCTTAACATCTTTGGTGAAGGGGTTGCCTCCCCAGAAGCACTGGCATGGGCAACTGGCCAATCTCGTTTCGCGACAGATATTGAACAAGCAACGTTTGCCTTCAACTTCGGTGGTGATCTGATCGAACTTCCTGGTGGCCCAATTGGGTTCGCTGCAGGGTACGAGCACCGCGAAGAATCAGCAAACTTTGCACCAAGCATCTTCGACGAAATCGGCCTGGGCCGGGGTTCTGCTATTGCACCAACTGGCGGTAGCTTTAAGACAAACGAAGTTTATGGCGAGCTTTCTATCCCTGTCATTAGCCCTGACATGGATATTCCGATGCTGCACAGCTTCGTAATCGAACCTAAAGCACGTTACGTGGACAACTCCATCTCAGGCGGCGACACCACCTACACCATTGGTGGCCGTATTGCACCAGTGAAGGACATCCAGTTCCGCGGTAACTTCACTCACTCTATCCGCTCCCCGTCGCTGGTTGAACTCTTCCAGCCGCAGGTACAGTCCTACTCAACAGCAACGGACCCATGTGATTTCCGTGAAGTTGACGGCGGCCTGAACCCTGCAACACGGCGCGCCAACTGTATTGCTGATGGCATTGATCCTGACACGTTCGTTTCTAACGTGATCAACGCAACAGCAACTGGTGTAACCGGCGGTAACCCTAACCTTACCAACGAAGCAGCAGACAGCTGGACCGTTGGTGCTGTAATCCAGCCACGTTGGGTTGAAGGTCTGACGCTGACTGTTGACTACATCAACATCAAGCTGAAAGACCGGATTACGTCTCTTTCTCTGACACAGACGCTGGAAGCTTGTTACGACAACACTGGGTTCCCTCAGTCAGTTTGTAGCAACTTCACACGTGACGCTGGTGGTCAGATCGTGGACTTCCAAACGGGTGAGGCCAACGCCGCCATTTCCCGGACTGAACTTGTTAGCTTCGACCTGAACTACGGCTTCGACGTAGCAAGCGCGGCTGGTCTGTTCAACAAAGGCTGGGCGGATCGCGACTTCGGTACCATGGATCTGCGCCTGAACGGTGTACGCCGCATCCGCAACGAACTGACGGTTATCGAAGGTGACTTCGATGACACCACTGGTCAATTCGGTGAAAACCGTTGGGCTGCAACATTCGATGTGAACTACAACCGTGGTCCTCTGAACGTATTCTGGCGTATTGCATGGAGCGACAATGCTCTTTGGGATCCAGAAGACGGTGACCTGCTGCGTGACCAGGACGGCAACCTCGTTGCTGGCACTGGTGACCGTTGGGTTCATAACATGTCTGTATCTTACGAGGTTCTGGAAGGGATCGTCGTACGTGCAGCTGTGAACAACGTGTTCGACCGTCGCGGTAACTATCTGCAGCGTGCGGCAGGCGACATTTCGTCTGGCGTTGAGCGACTGGGCCGTAACTTCACGTTCGGTCTTCGCGCAAGCTTCTAGTCGCAGACTATAAAAACATCAAAAAAGCCGGGGCACTGCCCCGGCTTTTCTCTTTTAAGCCCTGCCGCTGACTGTTAGGCGGCGTCGGCCTTGCTCTCCTGTCGGTTCAGTAGCAACATACCATCGCCGGCAGACACAGCGACATGGTCACCCGGCTTGATGTCCCCCTTCAGGATTTCATCGGCCAGCGGGTCCTGCAGATACTTCTGCACTGTCCGCTTCAGTGGGCGCGCACCGTAAACCGGGTCATAGCCCATATTGCCAAGCCAATCGCGTGCTTCGTCCGAGAGATCGATTACGATCTTGCGGTCGTCCAGAAGCTTCTGCAATCGGCGAACCTGGATATCCACGATTGCTGACATGTGGCTGCGTTCCAGCCGGTGGAACAGGATGATCTCGTCCAGCCGGTTGATGAACTCGGGCCGGAAAGAGCCCTTGACCACATCCATCACCTCGTTGCGTACGCTTTCAACCGGTTCACCGTCTTTCAACTCGGCAATCAGGTGAGAGCCCAAGTTAGAGGTCAAGATAATCAGCGTGTTGGTGAAATCCACCGTACGCCCCTGCCCGTCCGTCAAGCGGCCATCGTCCAGCACCTGCAAAAGCACATTGAAGACGTCCGGATGGGCCTTTTCGATCTCGTCGAACAGGATCACCTGGTATGGCCGGCGCCGCACGGCTTCGGTCAGCACACCGCCTTCCTCATAACCGACATAGCCCGGAGGGGCACCAATCAGCCGGGCCACGGAGTGTTTCTCCATGAACTCGGACATATCGATCCGCACCATAGCTGTATCGTCATTGAAGAGGAACGAGGCCAGCGCTTTTGTAAGCTCTGTTTTGCCCACACCAGTGGGCCCGAGGAACAGGAAGCTGCCAAGCGGCCGGTTCGGGTCCTGCAGGCCCGCACGCGCGCGGCGCACAGAGGCCGAGACCGCCTCAAGGGCTTCCCGCTGGCCGATCACACGGCGACCGAGCTCATCTTCCATCCGAAGGAGCTTGTCGCGCTCGCCTTCCAGCATCTTCTCAACAGGTACACCAGTCCAGCGCGACACCACGGCCGCAATATCCTGATCGGTCACCTCTTCCCGCAGGAGCGACCCACTCTCATCGGCATTTGCTGCCTCTTCGAGGCGCTGCTCAAGCCCTGGGATGGTGCTGTGTTGCAGCTCACCCGCCTTGGCATAGTCGCCGCGACGTTGAGCCTGTTCAAGCTCGATCCGTGCCTGATCCAACTGTTCCTTGAGGTTCTTGTCCCCGGCAATGCGGTCTTTTTCCGTCTGCCAGCGAGCTGTCAGTTCTGCAGAACGCTGTTCAAGGTCCGCCAGTTCTTTTTCAAGATCTTTCAGACGTGTTTTGGACCCTTCGTCTTTCTCTTTCTTCAGGGCTTCCCGTTCGATCTTCAGCTGGATGATCTTGCGGTCCAGCTCATCAATCTCTTCCGGTTTCGATTCGGTTTCCATACGCAGGCGCGAGGCGCTTTCGTCCATCAGGTCGATCGCCTTGTCCGGTAGGAACCGGTCAGTGATGTAACGGTTGGACAGCGTTGCCGCTGCCACAAGCGCCGCGTCTGTAATGCGGACACCGTGGTGCAGCTCGTATTTCTCCTTGAGACCACGCAGGATGGAGATCGTGTCTTCAACCGTCGGCTCACCAACAAACACGGGCTGGAACCGGCGCTCAAGAGCAGCATCCTTTTCAACGTATTTCTTGTATTCATTAAGCGTGGTGGCACCAATACAGTGCAGCTCCCCGCGTGCGAGCGCTGGCTTCAGGAGGTTCGACGCATCCATGGCACCGTCGGTCTTGCCGGCGCCCACAAGCGTATGCATCTCGTCAATGAACAGAACGATATCACCTTCGCCAGCGGAAACTTCCTGCAGCACACCCTTAAGGCGCTCCTCGAATTCACCGCGGTATTTCGCGCCGGCAATCAGTGCGCCCATATCAAGCGCCATGATGGTCTTGTTCTTCAGACTATCTGGCACGTCGCCGTTGGCGATACGAAGCGCAAGACCTTCCGCGATCGCAGTTTTACCCACACCGGGCTCACCGATCAGGACCGGGTTGTTCTTGGTCCGGCGAGAGAGCACCTGCACGGTACGGCGGATTTCCTCATCACGGCCGATTACCGGATCCAGCTTGCCGTCGCGGGCCCGCTGGGTCAGGTCCTGCGCGAAGCGCTTGAGGGCATCATAAGCGTCTTCGGCCGAAGCGGTGTCCGCCGTCCGACCCTTGCGGATGGTATTGATTGCATCATTAAGCTTTTCGGGCGTCAGGCCAGCTTTCATAAGAATGCTGCTTGCCTCGCACTTGGGCGTCAGCAGGAAGGCGAGCAGCATGCGCTCAGCCGTGACATACTTGTCACCCGCCTTTTCGGCGATCTCTTCTGCTTTGGCAAATACTTGCGCTGTTGCAGGGTCCAGATGCAACTGTCCGGCACCCGATCCCTCGACCTTGGGCAACTTTCCAAGGGCCTCTTCAACGCCCTTAAGCGCCTCTTCAGGCTTGCCTCCTGCGGCGCGAATAAGGTTCGCGGCAAGGCCTTCCTTGTCGTCGAGGAATACTTTCAAAAGATGTTCTGGTGTAAAGCGCTGGTGTCCCTCACGAAGGGCCAGTCCTTGAGCGCTCTGAATGAAACCGCGCGTGCGGTCGGTATAGTTTTCGATGTTCATGTGTCATCAACCCCATGATTGTCCCGCCCTTCTTTTGAAGCGACAGGGTTACTTTCGGTTACTCACAGACGCCTTCTTTGAAGCCCGCCTGCTATACACATGTGGGTATTATATCAAATTCTCGCAAGGGTGGGAGCCATGAAAAAAGGTCGCACCAACGCTGGCACGACCTTTTGGAACTCTTTAACCCGGCACAATAGCCCTTAGGCGGCTTCGTTGCCTTCTGGGTTGCTACCGGCGTCAGCGGCTACTTCCACAGCGGCTTCCGGCACTACATCAGCCTTGGGGCTGCGCCGGCGCGCAGGTGCCCGGCGACGCTTCGGCTTTTCTTCTGCCGTGGTGCCGTCCAGATCCAACTCCGGATGTACCTCAACGGGTTGTTCTGCCGCGGCTAAGTCTGCTGCGTTGTCCGCTTGGCCACCATTTTGGCCCTGGTCTTCAGGCTTTTTCCGACGCCCCCGACCTCGGCGCTGCACCTGATCAGCGTCCTGCTGCACGCTTTCAGATGACGGCTGGTCATCCTCATGCTGGCCCTGGTCGTGCTGACCCTGGTCGCGCTGGTTTTGATCCCGTTGGTTTTGGCCGCCATTTCTCGCGGTCATCTCATTCAGGACCCGTTGATAATGGTCGGCGAACTGATAGAAATATTCAGCCTGAACCCGGTCACCAGCCTGCTTTGCTTCCCGTGCCTGGTTCTTGTATTTTTCCAGCAGTTGCTTTGGATTGCCACGAACCTTGGGTTCGTTGCTACGGTTACCAGGACCGCCATTGCTACCTTTGCCGCCTTTGCGGGGTGCAGACCTACCGCGCTGTTTCCGCGCGTTCTGATTCTGTTTCATGCGAAATCATTACCAACAGTGATAAGAAATTAATTCAAAGGCAGACCAAGCCTGCCAGTCTTCCGACATCGAAATTCGACCTTTTTCGGAAATTATGTCTGCAGCGGTTGGTTCCCAAAGACCATGTCCGCTCTTTCCAAGACATCCTCACCCTAACGGGTCTTATTATGCATTCCAAGGGAAAAAGGCTGAGAATTCAGCTTTTTTTACCATATACCACACGCTCAACACCGCCCAGGTCTTTGACCTTGCCGGTTCCGACCAGACCCGCAGCATCAAAAAGCGCCATCACGTCACCAGCTTGGTGAATGCCCACCTCCACCGCCAGCAGGCCGCCAGGTGCAAGAAATGCAGGCGCCTGATCCGCGATCAAACGATATGGGCCCAAACCATCTTCGCCGCCATCAAGCGCACTGCCTGGCTCATAAAGCCGGACATCGGCCATCAGGCTGGCCATGTCCTTTGATGGAATGTATGGCGGGTTGGAAACGATCACATCAAACTGTGCCTGCTTATCCAGGGGGGCAAGCCAGCTGCCTTGAAAGAACTCGACCCGCTCTTGAAGGTCCAGCGATACAGCATTTTCTTTGGCCACCGACAGCGCACCAGCGCTGATATCAACGGCAGTTCCAAGGGCGTCCCGCAATTCATGCAAGAGGCTCAGCAAAATACAGCCGGACCCAGTACCCAAGTCGAGGACGCGCCGAACCGGTAGGCCGTCCATCTGCCTGAGGACGGTTTCCACCAGGGTCTCAGTGTCCGGGCGTGGGATCAGAGTGTCAGGTGTCACCTTGAAGGGCAGGCTCCAGAACTCCTGCTCGCCGGTTATGTAGGCCACCGGCTCACACGTCAGCCTTCTGCTCAGCAGCGCATCAAATTCTGACAACACTTGCTGTGGGACGGCAGCTGTCAGCTTGCCGTAAAGCGCCATACGTGGGCAGCCCAGCACATGAGCCATCAGGATTTCTGCGTCCAGACGGGCCGTCTCGATCCCGGTCACGGCAAGCCTGGCCTCAGCCGCCTTCAATTGACTTTGAAGGGTGTCCGCTACGCTCAAAAGCCTTCTTCCATAGCGGACAGTTTAGCTGCCTGATCTTCACTGATAAGGGCGTCGATGACTTCTTCAAGGCCTTCACCCGCCAGAATCTGATCCAGCTTGTGAAGGGTCAAGCCGATACGGTGATCCGTCACTCGGCCCTGCGGGAAATTATAGGTACGAATGCGTTCAGACCGGTCACCTGAACCGACCTGGCTTTTGCGCGTCTCAGACCGCTCAGCCGCCAACATCTCCCGCTCCCGGTCATAAAGCCGCGCCCGCAGTACCTGCATGGCTTTTTCGCGGTTCCGGTGCTGCGACTTTTCGCTGGAGGTCACCACAATCCCTGTCGGCAGGTGGGTGATGCGCACGGCACTATCGGTGGTGTTTACGTGCTGGCCACCTGCGCCTGAAGACCGCATGGTATCAATCCGGATGTCTTCCGGGCGAATTTCGATATCCACCTCTTCCGCTTCCGGCATTACCGCAACGGTGGCCGCGCTTGTGTGAATCCGGCCGCCTGATTCGGTTGCCGGCACACGTTGCACCCGGTGTACCCCGGATTCGAACTTCAATTTTGCGAACACGCCCTTGCCGGATACGTTCGCCATCACTTCCTTAAAGCCACCAACGTCAGATGGGGAGCCAGAGATCATCTCCATCTTCCAGCCCTGGGTGGCTGCGTACTTTTCGTACATTTCATAAAGGTCGCCTGCGAACAATGCGGCTTCATCACCGCCCGTGCCCGCGCGAATCTCAAGGATCGCAGACTTGTCGTCCGCCGCGTCTTTCGGCAGCAACTGGATCGACAGGTCCCGATCCATTTGGGGCAGCTTTTCCTTGAGCTCTTTGAGCTCTTCCTGCGCCAGTTCTTTCATCTCGGGATCGTCGCCTGACGCGATCATCTCCTCAAGATCCTCAACTTCTTGGCGCGCGGCTTTAAGGGCATTCACTGCCTCAACCACGGGACCGAGGTCGGCATACTCGCGACTCAGTTTCACGAACTCTTCGTTCGAAAACTCATCGGGTGTGCCAAGAGCATGACCAAGATAGTCATAGCGGTCAGTTAGCAGTTCCAGGCGTTCATCGGAAATCATGGCTTCTCTCCTTACGCCTTGATCGAGGCAACGAGGCCGCCAAACGGCACTTCCCATTGCTCGCCACTATCAAGCTCTTTCACCATCACATTACCGGCCTCAAGCTCATTGTCTCCAAGGATCACGGCAAAGCGCGCGTTGGCTTTATTGGCCCGGTTCAGGCGCTTTTTCATATTGCCACTGCGGTCCGCGAGAACAGTCAATCCGGCTTCACGCATATCTTCGGCAAGCGCAAAGGCCTTCAGTGTCGCAGCTTCGCCCATTGGCATGATCATAACCGGGCGAACCTCTCTGAGATACAAGTCAGACAGCATGGCAAGGCGTTCGATGCCACCTGCCCAGCCAACACCGGCCACGGCTGGACCGCCGAGTTTCTCAATCAGGCCGTCATAGCGGCCACCGGCCAGAACCGTACCCTGTGCGCCCAGTTCGGTGGTGACAAATTCAAAAGCCGTGTGGGTGTAATAATCAAGGCCGCGCACCAGGCGCTCGTCGTGCTTATAAGGCACACCCACGGCTTCAAGGCCTGCCTTCACGCTTTCAAAGAAGGTGCGGGATGCCTCATTCAAGTGCGCCGACAGCAGCGGCGCGTCGGCCACGATCAGCTTGTCCCCTTCATCCTTGCTGTCGAGGATACGAAGCGGGTTGGTTTCAAGCCTGCGCACACTGTCTTCCGACAGCTTGTCCTTGCGTGCTTCGAAATAAGCCACCAGTGCCTCGCGGTAGGCTACCCGGCTTTCCACATCACCTAGTGTATTGAGGTGCAGAATAACCTTGTCGCCAAGCCCAAGCTCGCGCAGCAAGCGCCAAGCCATGGCGATCTGCTCCACATCCGCTTCCGGGTTTTCGGGGCCCAGAAGCTCAGCGTTGATCTGATGGAACTGGCGATAACGGCCTTTCTGCGGGCGCTCATACCGGAAAGCCGGCCCGTTGCTCATCAACCGGCATGGCAGGTTCTGCTGCATCCCGTTTGAGATAAAGGCGCGACACACCCCGGCTGTGAATTCCGGCCGCAGCGTGATCTCTTCACCGCCCCGGTCCTCAAAGGTGTACATCTCTTTCGAGACCACATCGGATGCTTCGCCAAGCGGGCGGCGAAACACATCTGTGAATTCGAATATCGGGGTAGAGATTTCCTCGAAACCATATGAACCTGCCACACGGCGGAAAGTCTCCACCACGGCATTCATCCGGCGGGCTTCATCCCCATAGATATCGCGCGTGCCCCGCGCTGGTTGCAGTTTGGACACGGGAAATTCCTTTTAAGTCAGCTAATGAGTTTCTTGCGCGGCTGCGGCTTCAAGCTGAGCAGCTTTTTCTTCCACAAGATCAACAATATGATCGACAAGCTTGTCGTCGGTAATTTTATGGTCAGTCACGCCAGAGAGGTAAACCATATGGTTGCCCTGGCCACCGCCAGTGAGGCCGATGTCCGTCTCGCGCGCTTCACCTGGACCGTTCACCACGCAGCCAATGATCGACAGGCTCATCGGCGTATGGATGTGTGACAAGCGTTCTTCCAGAACTTCCACAGTCTTGATCACCGGAAAAGCCTGGCGCGCGCAGGACGGGCAGGAAACAATCCGTACACCGCGGTGCCTGAGGCCAAGTGACTTCAGGATTTCAAAGCCTGCCTTCACTTCCTCGACCGGTTCAGCAGAGAGGGACACCCGGATGGTATCGCCAATGCCGGCCCAAAGGAGCGAACCGATGCCGATAGCGGATTTAACCGTGCCGCCCCGAAGGCCACCAGCTTCCGTGATCCCCAAATGCAGAGGGTAATCTGTCGCGTCCGCCAGACCCTGATAGGCCGCGACCGCAAGGAACACATCAGAAGCCTTCACGCTGATCTTGAAATCATGAAAATCATTGTCTTCAAGAATGCGAGCATGCTCGAGCGCGCTCTCCACGAGCGCTTCAGGGCAAGGTTCGCCATACTTTTCAAGGAGATGCTTTTCAAGAGATCCGGCATTCACGCCAATCCGCATGGAGCAGCCGTTGGCTTTCGCAGCGCGGATCACTTCCCGAACCCGATCAGCTGAACCAATATTGCCTGGGTTGATGCGAAGACACGCGGCGCCCGCATCAGCGGCTTCAAGCGCGCGCTTATAATGGAAATGGATATCCGCCACGATCGGCACATTGGCCTCGCGGCAAATCGTAGGCATCGCCGCTGTCGACTCTTCGTCCGGGCAGGAAACCCGCACGATATCGACGCCGGCCTCTTCCGCCGTACGGATCTGGTTGATTGTCGCGCGCGGGTCAGACGTCAGGGTATTGGTCATGGTTTGCACCGTGATCGGCGCGTCGCCCCCAACAGGAACATTCCCGACCATGATCTGGCGGGATTTCCGGCGATAAATATCTCTCCAGGGGCGTACACTCATGACGGCCTATTACCTTCTAACTCCAAGCGTGTTTGTTGGCGTTATACATGAGGAAGCGCCTCGCTGAAAGCAAGGAAATTCGCGAATCGAAAGTATGGAAAGTTAGCGTGAGCCGCCCGTGGAAGAACTGGCCGACGACAGCAAGCGATCCTGATCAAGGCGAACACCTTCAACCACCTCACCCCGACTTCCAAGCGCAACCATCTGCTGATCCCCGAGCGTCAATGTCACGCCACCGGCATTTGTGGTAGACAGAAGCGCGGCCCCTTCAATCTGCGGACGGTAGCTCTGGCCCTCTCGCAGAACGCCAGACCAGATTTCAGTACCGTCTGTATTCTCAAGGCGTACCCAGGAATCTTCGCTGGCCTGCAGTGTGAAATCAGCCTGGCCCGCTGTTGCTGGCCCGGGCTGGTCCGCAATCGCTGCCGGCGAGAACAGAGAAGCAGGGCGCGCAAACAGTTTTTCACGGTCTGATGACACTGTTTCCAGCTGAACCACCTCTTCGACAACTGCTGCATCGGCGTTCAGGACCTCTGTCTCCTTTGTGAGAGACGGTAAAGAGGCCTGCACAGCCTGCAACTGCGCCACATCTGTATTTCGGTCAATAATGTCGCTGTCAGCGGTCAGGCTGAAAGGTACGATACTGCTGCCGAACATGGCCCAGCAAAGGGAGACACCCACAACGCCAGCGAGCGGCGACAGCCAGCCAGGAAGGCGGCGACGGGGCTGCGCGAGCGCGGTATCCACTGGCAATGCCAGCGGTTCGTCTTCTGCGCCATATTCTTCTTTGAACTGAGCAACAATGGCTTTTGCGTCTTGCTTTAGTGCCATGGCATAAGCGCGCACAAAACCAACTGCGAAAGTTTTTTCAGGCAGCTCGCTATAGTCGTCCGCTTCGATGGCGGCCAGATAACTGCTTCTGACACAAATATCTTTGGCGATGGACTCAATACTCAGGCCACGCTCATCACGCGCGTCCTGCAACAGTTTACCAACTGTTTTTACTTCCTGGTTCATCACAAAAACCGTCCCCTGCCTTGCCTTTGCTGGATTTTTCCAGTCTGGACAGACAGTAACCTGCTATTACAGCGTTATCCCATCATGAGACCGTCCGGCTTAGCCCTAGGCCTCTCGAGCACCACATTTCTGCATCCAAAGTGCACCCCGCTATCGTGCGAGCAGCTTGTGGTTGCGGTCCGTGGTATTTTTCTACGGTTTCTATTGGACCACACATTAGTCAAAAAACATTTAACGCCCCGAGTCAAATAGATTCAATTTTTATGGGAAATTATTCTCCTCCTGACAGCAAACATTTGCTGCTTCAAGAGAATTTCAGAGTTTGATGTTGTGATCCTGGGCAAAAGCCAGGAGTGAGTCGCGAATCGAATGTTCCGGCGACGTGATGTTTGAAAGCATGAAATCCCGCAACTGCTTCAGGTTGACTGACCGGATCATGCGCTTCACTGGCCCCACGGATGTAGGCGAAATAGAAATACGCCGAAGCCCCAGCGCCACCAGCGCCATTGCCTCAATGGGGCGTCCACCCATTTCACCACACAGCGTGACCGGCACACCTGCGTTATCGCACGCCTTGATCACCATATGGAGGAAAGCAAGAACGGGCGGTGCCAGAAGATCATACCGGTTGGCAAGCTTCGGGTTACCCCTGTCGCAGGCAAAGAAAAACTGCATCAGGTCATTGGTGCCGATCGACAGGAAGTCGATTTCCTTAAGTAGGGTATCGAGCTGCCAGGACAAGGATGGCACCTCAAGCATGCAGCCTACTTTCACAGCCTTTGGCGCCTTACGGCCATGCTTGGCCAGTCGGTCCACCTCTTTCTGCAGGATCGCCTTGCAGCGCCTGAGTTCGGCGACTTCCGCAATCATGGGGAACATGACATGGAGCGTCTTGCCTTCAGCCGCATAGAGAAGCGCCCGCAGCTGGTACCTCAGGAGCGCAGGCCGGTCGAGCGCGATGCGGATTGCGCGCCAGCCCATGGCCGGGTTTTCTTCCTCTTCCCTTGGCAGGAACGGCGCTGGCTTGTCGCCGCCAATATCCAGGGTGCGGAACACCACTGGTCGGTCGCCTGCAGCTTCAAGCGCCGCCTTGTAAATCTTCGTCTGCTCATCCACTCGAGGCAACGCGGGTGAAACCATGAACTGGAATTCCGTCCGGAACAGGCCGATGCCCTCTGCCCCCGTCGTATCAAGACTGGGCAGGTCCACCAACAGGCCCGCGTTCATGAAAAGCGTGACCCGCTGGCCATCCACCGTTTCCGCAGGCAGCTCGCGTTCGGCTGCATATTCGGCATAAAGCTTTTCCTGAAGCTCAAGCGTCGCCTTATAGCTTTCAACCACATCATCGGCAGGGCGAATGTAGACATGCTCGCTGCCTGTATCGACGATCACCTGTTCGCCGGGCTCAACATGTGTCAGCAGGCCCTTGACCCGACCCAGCACAGGAATGCCCATCGCGCGGGCAATGATGGTCACATGCGACGTCGCCGACCCCTCCTCAAGCACGATGGCTTTCAGAAAATCGCGGTCATAATCCATCAACTCTGCAGGGCCGATCGTGCGGGCAATCAACGCCGAATCCTCTGTCAGCTTTGTGCGGTAATCGGTTGTATCACCCTGGATGATCCGGATAAGGCGCGTTGCGAGGTCTTCAAAATCTGAAATCCGTTCCTTCAGGTACGGATCGCGGATCTTGCTCATGCGGGCGCGATTTTCCTGCTGAACCCGGTCGACCGCGGCCTCGGCCGTCAGGCCCGACAGCACAGCTTCGCGCATCTTGTCTTGCCAACCCTGGTCGTACGCGAACATGCGGTAGGTCTCGAGCACCTCGCGGTGTTCACCGCCATGGGCGAGGTCTGGATGCTCTATAAGCTCTTCAAGCCGGAGCCTCAGTTCGGCGATCGCCTCTTCCAGACGCAGCTTTTCGGCATCAACGTCTTCCGCAACCGTGCGAGTGATATGAATTTGCGGCTGGTGAAACACGGCCACACCAGCGCCTACACCACCCGCGAGAGACATGCCGTCAAGCGTGACAGGCTGGCCCGTCGTGGTGCTGTCTTCCGACAGCTCTTCCTTGTCCACAAGGGTGCCAGAGCCCACAAGCTCAGCGATTACCATCGAGATGGTCTGAAGCGCTTCCACTTCCTCTGGCTTATAACGGCGCGGGGCCACATTCTGCACAACCAGAACACCCACCACCTTGCCGGTCCTCAGGATCGGTACACCAAGGAAGCTGTGATAGATGTCTTCGCCTGTTTCAGGGCGGTAAACGAATCGGGGATGCTGCGGTGCTTCAGAAAGATTAAGCGGCAGGCCACGTTCGGCCACAAGACCCACAAGGCCTTCACCAAAGCGCAGGCGCGTCTGGTGCACAGCCTCTTCCTTCAGGCCTTCCGTTGCGAAAAGTTCCAGAATGCCGCCAGCCCGTGCCAGATAGATTGAGCAAACTTCGGCAACCATATTCTGCGCGATAACACGGACCACGCGGTCGAGCCGGTCCTGCGGCTGGCCACTGCCAGCCATAACGCTATGGAGCCGCCGAAGCAGCAATCTTGGCTGACTTACGTGGTCAGGCAAGGCATTCCCCCTCTTGCTTGTACCGGCCGATGAGCCGGCGTGCGGCGGAAACCGCGATCCACCTGTTAGCCGCGGGCATCCAGGTGGGCTATTGCTTGGTCTACAAGCTCCCGAATGATATCGGCGGTCGGCTCAATCTTTTTGACCATGCCGACGCTTTGACCGGCCATAACAGAGCCGGTTTCGACGTCGCCGTCAACCACCGCGCGGCGCAGGGCACCACCCCAGAAGTGTTCAATCATCATCTGGCCTTCGTCCTGGGCAATTTCACCGGCCCGGAATTTGGCGACAACTTCCTGCTGGGTCTTCATGAAATCTTCCGTGCCCTGATTCTTGAGCGCACGCACAGGTATCACAGGGAAGCGGCTATCGATCTGCGTGCTTGCCACAGCGTCTCGGGCACTCGCGCGAACAAAAGCCTTCTTGAAGTTTTCATGGGCCACACATTCTTCTGCAACCACAAACCTGGTTCCTAGTTGGGCACCCGACGCACCCATTTCAAGGTAGGAAGCCATCACTTCACCGCGGCCGATACCCCCCGCCACGAAGACGGGCACATCTGTGATCACCGGCAGGATTTCTTGCGCCAGAACACTTGTGGACACAGGCCCGATATGGCCGCCAGCTTCAGCGCCTTCGATGATGATGGCATCAACGCCGGACCGCACCAGCTTCTTGGCCAGCGCCGCCGTTGGCGCGAAACACATCAGCTTGGCCCCGAAGCCCTTGATTTTGGCAATCGAGGCGCCACTTGGCAGGCCGCCCGCGAGCACCACATGGCTGACCTTCTGCTCGGCACAGACATCGATAAGGGCATCAAGGTCAGGGTGCAGGGTGATCAGGTTGACGCCGAAAGGCTTGTCGGTCAGTTCACGGGTTGCGGCGATCTCAGCAGCCAGAAGGTCTGGCCCCATTCCGCCACAAGCGATAACACCGAAGCCACCTGCGTTAGAGATGGCGGATACCAGGTTCCGTTCGGAGACCCAGGTCATTGCACCGCCAAGGATGGCATATTCACTGCCTAAAAATTCCTTGCCGCGCTGCCAGTGTCTTTCCAGGCGCGCCAGACCAATTTCACTCATAAAAATACCCTCAAACTCTACGCAGATTATGCGTCAGTCGGGGCATCCAAACCATAGGCCGTATGAAGCGCCCGAACTGCAAGCTCTGTATATTCCGCGTCGATAATTACACTAACTTTAATTTCAGACGTAGAGATAACTTGGATATTGATACCCTTTTCTGCGAGCGTATCAAACATTTTGCTTGCGACACCTGCGTGACTACGCATGCCGACACCCACAACAGACACCTTTACAACGTCGCCGGTGTAGACGAGGTCGCGGTATTTGAGCTCATCCTTGCGGTCTTGGAGAATCTTAACCGCTTTCCTCAAGTCATCCTCAGGCACCGTGAAGGTCACGTCAGTGGACGTGCCGTCTTCGGACGCGCTTTGCACGATCATGTCGACGTTTATATTTTCCTCTGCGAGCGGCGCGAACAGGTGCGATACCTGACCAGGCCGGTCTTCAAGGCCAACAACGGTAATTTTTGCTTCGCCGCGGGAATATGCGATCCCGCTTACTACTTCCTGTTCCACGATTTCGTCCTCACCAACTACAAGTGTTCCGGGCAGGTCTTCAAAAGATGACAGAACCTGAGTGCGCACGCCGTGCGTCATGGCCATGGCAACAGACCGGGTCTGCAGCACCTTGGCCCCCAGGGATGCCATCTCGAGCATCTCTTCATAAGTAATTTTATCAAGCTTGCGCGCCTTTGGCACGATACGAGGGTCTGTGGTGTAGACACCGTCCACATCCGTGTAAATATCGCACTGATCTGCCTTCAGGGCAGCAGCAAGCGCCACCGCTGACGTATCCGACCCACCCCGACCAAGCGTGGTGATGCGGCCGTCGTCAGCAATGCCCTGGAAGCCTGCCACAACGGCCACACGGCCACCCTTCAGGCATTCCTCAAGCTTTTCGGTCTCAATAGATTCGATTCGGGCCGCACCATGGACGTCGTTGGTGTGGATCGGCACCTGCCAGCCTAGGAAAGAGCGCGCAGGCACTTCCATTTCCTGAAGGCAGATAGACAGGAGCCCGATGGTAATCTGCTCGCCAGCTGCTACGACAGTGTCATATTCGCGGGCATCATGCATGGGTGCGGCCGCGCGGCAGAAATCCACCAGTTGGTTTGTAGTGCCCGACATGGCGGAAACAACGACAACCACTTCATGGCCTTCTTCCACGGCTTTCTTGACCCGGTTTGCTACGTTGCGAATGCGGTCAACGTCGCCAACAGAAGTCCCACCAAACTTTTTTACTATCCGTGCCATCTGAATTTCCGGTTCCTATCGCAAACAATCCTGTTTCCGGCAATTTGACGCATGCACTTGACCCGATGGGCACAAAGGTGCGTATTGAGAAACAGCGCGATATTGTTTAAAGGCTGGCTTGCATGCGTGCAAGCGCTCAGTCTTTGGGTCGCGCGGGAAAAGCTTGCTTGGAACAAAAGATATGCTGAACGAAAACCAGACATCCGATACAATGCCAGAGGCCGGCACCATCGCCCATGGTGGCACAGTGGATGAAAGCGAAGTCGCTTTCTTCGCCCGCATTGCCGATACCTGGTGGGACCCAAAGGGCCCCTTCAAGCCACTGCATATCCTGAATCCAACGCGCCTTGGCTATATCCGGCAGGAAGTGGAAGCCCATTTCGGCCTCGAGAAGAATCTCAAGGAACCCTTCTCCGGCTTGCGCCTTCTGGACATTGGCTGCGGCGGCGGGCTGGTTTCTGAACCCATGGCGCGCCTGGGGGCCGATGTGGTGGCGGTTGACGCCTCCGAGAAGAACATCAAGACCGCCAGCGTGCATGCGGCCCAGTCGCGCCTTGAGATCGACTTTCGCAACACCACCGCCGAAGCGCTTACTGAAGCTGGCGAACAGTTTGACGTGATCGTCAATATGGAAGTGATCGAGCATGTGGCAGACGTGGATGCCTTCCTCGCATCGTGCCGCAAGCTTCTGAAGCCGGGCGGCATCATGTTGCTCTCCACAATCAACCGGACGGCAAAGTCCTACCTGTTCGCGATCGTCGGCGCAGAACACATCCTGCGCTGGTTGCCCGTGGGCGCGCACGACTGGAACAAGTTCATCAAACCGGATGAGCTTAAAGACTTTGTCGCTAAAGCTGGCTTCACGCCCGGCGACGCTACAGGCTTTGTGTTCAACCCCATCGGCGGCCGATGGCGCCTCAGTGGCACAGACACCGGCGTCAATTATGCGATGACGGCAACCGCTCCCAAATAGGGGAACGGCTGCCGTCACGCCCCCATCAACTTAGGCTGAAGGTTTTTTCTTGACGCCGCGATAAGCCAGCAGGCACGCGACGATCAGCACCACCCCGGTGATGGCACTGTTCTCTGGCCCCTCAGCGCCGCCCGAAAGCCAATCCGGCGCGCCTGTCTTGATCATCAGGTCGACCCACAGCGGCTTCACATCAAGGGCAATGCCGGTTGTCGGCAGGCCGAACCATGTGATGAA
>Ga0070726_10001323_pt1 | contig 25438 bp, 19 predicted proteins | sample tdAd471_FD_67275 | JGI IMG/M metagenome (GOLD analysis project Ga0070726, IMG submission 67275) | Marine sediment microbial communities from the Atlantic coast under amendment with organic carbon and nitrate - tdAd47.1 | ecosystem: Environmental > Aquatic > Marine > Coastal > Sediment | place...
CAGCCGGTTTCTGATCGTCGGTGCTTCGTCCGGCGCGGATGCTTTCTCGGTCAAAATGAGCGAGGGTGACTGGCAGTTGAAAGGAATTGAAGTTCGATACCCGAAAACAAATGTGCCTGCCCTTTTCGGGTTGGATTTGAGTGTCCGCCAAGGGGAAACAGTTGGCATCGTCGGTCCGAATGCTGCCGGAAAATCAACGCTTGCCCGTGTGCTGGTAGGAGCGATGAAACCCAGCAAAGGTTTGGTGCGTCGCGGCGAAACGGATTATGACTTGCTGGCGCGACAGGATCTAGGTCAGGCAGTGGGATATCTACCACAGGATATCAAATTGCTGGATGCATCCATTCGCGACAACATTTCCAGGTTTCAGGATGATGACCCCGACCAGGTTGTGGAGCTCGCCAAGCTCGTGGGACTGCATGAGTTTATCATGAATCTGCCGGACCGCTATGACACGGTGCTAGGATCACGTGGCGTACAGTTGTCCGGCGGGCAATCGCAGTTGCTGGGCCTCGCCCGCGCGATCTACGGGCGGCCGCAACTGGTGGTTCTGGACGAGCCCAACGCAAATTTGGACATGATGGGCGACAACGCGATTGATCGAGCCATTAAATACTGTAAGGAGATCGGTGCTTCTGTCGTTGTGATTTCACACAAGCCCACGATCATGCAGCATCTTGATCGTCTTTGTCTTTTGCAGGGTGGAAAGATACAGCTCGCAGGACCGCCCGAAGAAATTCACCGGAAACTGGTCAAACCACGCCCGATTGCACCCGGCGGCAAGCCCGGACCCGTTGGCGGTGCACAGGCCGCTAAACCCACCGCCAGTGTGACCTACAGCATCGGCAATGCCGGGAATGGTAAAACTCCAGGAGCCCGGCCAGATAAGGGAAAGTCGCAATGACGGCAGAAAACCTTCCCGAATTTGATTTCAAACGCCAGATCCGATGGGGCTTGGCCGCAATTCTTCTTTTCTTTGGTGTCGTTATCGGATGGTCCTATCTGGCACCTCTTAGCTCAGGCGCTGTGGCATCGGGCCGTATCGTCGTCGACAGTAACAGACAGGTTGTGCAGGTTCTCGAAGGCGGGGTGGTACAGGATATTCTGGTCAGGGATGGCGACAGAGTAGAAGCGGGAATGCCCATCCTTCGCTTGCGAACCGTCGAACTCGATAACGACATAATGCAACTGCAAAGTGAACGCCTGGCTCTATTGGCCCAAGAGGCGCGGTTGGAGGCGGAACGAACCGGGCGGGACCAATTGATATTTCCGGCGGAATTTAAGGATGGTGAAAATCGGGATCGCAAACTGGCATTGATGCAGCGGCAGACAGAACTCTTTTTGGCGCGAAAGAATTCGCTTGAAATTGAGGTGGGAATTTTTGGCCGTCAAATGGCGCAATTTGAAGAACAGATTGAAGGGTATCAGGCGCAGATTTTTGCTTTTGCCACCCGTGTTGACCTAATGAACGAAGAAATCGCGACGCAGGAAACACTGCTGAGCAAGGGTCTTGGTACTAACTCCCGGCTGCTTGATCTAAAAGGCCAGGTCGCGGCCATTGCCAGCCAGAAAGCTGAACGACAGTCCTGGATCGCAGAAGCAAAGATCCAATTGTCAGAGAAGGAACTGGAGATCCTGCGTGCAAGGCAAAGATTCGCCGAAAGCGCCGCCGATGAATTGTCCTCTCTCAGAGCCAAGATATTTGATGTTGAGGATCGCCTGGTGTCGGCACGTGAGAAGCTCGATCGCTCCGTTGTCCTAGCGCCGGCCGAAGGTGTGGTATTCAACAGTTCCGTTCACACGGTCGGCGGTGTAATTCCGCGCGGTGAGACTGTGATGGAAATTGTCCCGCAGCTGGATCGCCTCGTCGTCGAGGCGGATGCGTCGCCATTGGATGTCGACGTTATTCAGGTTGGCGGGGCAGCCAAAATTCGATTTGCGTCACTGTCAGCCAAGCTTACTCCGTTGCTGGATGGCAAAGTCATTCATTTAGCGGCCGATAGCAGTACATCCGATGACGGTGAGCGCGTATACCTGATGCGATTGACTATCCCGCTTGCGGAATTGGAGAAACTCGGAGACATCGCGATAATTCCAGGGATGCCAGTCGAGGTTTTGATCGATAAGGGTGAACAAACACTGGTTGCGTATCTTGCCGAACCTCTCACGTCGGTAATGTTCCGTTCGCTTGTGGAAGAGTAAAACCAACACGGGCCGTGATAAGTGGGGCGTTCAGAGTGGAGTTCCCAGCCTCTCATTTGCGTCTTGTGGTTTAATTCTCGCAACTCGCAGAAAAGCGCAGCTCCTCTGCCTTTGAAAGGTATGCTGAGTTTCATGCCAAAGTGAAGTTCCGGCCCAATCCGGACTTCCACCATATTGTCAATCGCTGCGGCGCAGCTTTCGCATTGTTGCCGTTCGTGAACAGCGCAGCATTTTCAACACTCTCCTTCATCAAGTGAAAAGTGTCCATCAAACCGGGGGAACCCAAACCTAGACGTCCTAGTCACCATAGGAAATTCAAAATGCAGACTCCTAACCACCTTGCGAGAACCGCAAGTAAGTCTAAGGTTTGTGGCTGCTGTCAGCATGAGCTGCAGCGGCGATAAATCCGACAAGGAGGAAAGCGCGGGCTGTTTTCGCTACGATTGAGGAATATCATTCACCCATTAGAAACCCGCGCAACAGTTTCTGTGTTTCGGCGTTGTTCACGATATCCAGATGCCCGACGCCATCAACAACATGGTATGCCCCTTGGCGCGTGACTTGAGACATCAGTGGCATGTAGGCCTCGGGGATGAAAGCTTCATCCTCCTTTCCGACGACAAGAAGAAACGGTGGCATTGCTGCGACATCTGCCAAATAATCTGCTCTAGGCGCGTACCCTGTGTTCAATCGATACGAATAGGATGTCGTTGCTGAAAAACCCAAAGGGCCATCCAGTACGACCTTCGGCATGGCAAATTGAATGACCTCGAGATGATTGAAAAGCCTGATGCCAACGGCGTTCAGCATTGTACGCCCGATAATTCTTCGCGTGAGGGCGTGCGCCCACCCTCCTGAATTTTCCCGTGTTGTGGGTGCATTATATTTCAGAAACGGAGCCAAAAGTATCGCCCGGTCCATGCGGTTGGCATAGCGTCCACCCGCCATCCGAACCACGAGACCACCACCCGATGAATGGCCTGCCATGATAACTTCCTGTCCCTGTTGGCGGATTTTGTCGATCAGGTCGGCCAAGTCTTCCTCGTACTGCCCGATGTGATCAACATCACCGCGCCGTGTAGGTGATAATCCATGTCCGCGAAGGTCTGGTACAACGACATAGGCGCTCAAAGAAAGGGCGCGGGCCAGGAAATTGAACTGCATTCCATGCCAGCCTGAACCGTGGACCAAAACCAGAAGCCTATCCTGATCTGGACTGCCATAGAACCGCACCGGCAGAGGATGACCGTCCCGCATTTGCACGGTCTGTTGCTCTGGCATTGGTTCTTCGGGGTCATCCAGAATTACAGAAAAGTTCAGCCCGTCCTGATCCGACAATTGCTGGACCGCGGACTGCGACAGGATCAATCCTCCGGAAAACATGAAGAAAACGATTGGCGTAACAAGAGCGAAGGAAACCATTTTCATAAGCATGGGTGTTTTCCTATCTTCATCTTTCTTGATGCGGGCCGAACGTAATTTCACATCTGCTTTGGCAAACAGTTGCCGGGGTTTCTCGGTTGTATTGGGAGAAGCATTTCAAAGCAGCGCCCGTTATTCCACTGGTAATCTGGAACTTCCGCATCAAGCGAAAACGACATTGCCACGCTTGTGCCCGGTTTCCATATAACGATGCGCTTCAATAAGCTGATCAAACGTATAGGTCCGATCCATCACCGGGGTGGTGTGCCCCCATCGGGTGGTCCGGTTTAATTGTTAGTGCATTGTGGGCCTCTGGTCCAACGGAACGACGCTTTCCGGTGCAGGCGGCCGATAGCCCAATGAGCTGTGCGGCCTGACGGTGTTGTAGTGAGCGCGCGGCGCGACTACTGGCGGTGATTGCCATACATTTTCCCGACGGAGAAACCAGCCATCCGTCGTGAATAAGTCGGAAAATTCCACTATCCGGCGGTCCAATGTTGAGGAGCACTGCAAAAAGCCGGAAAATTCCAGCCCTGGGTGGCAGAAGGTTGGGTGTCAGAGCACTTTCAAGAGCCTCACAAACCTGGCTCACACTTCTACGATTGCGTTTTCCACAACCGCCTCTATTGCAACGTGGCTAGATGTGGATGCCACATTTGGAAGCGCTGAAATGCAATCCCCCATGATCCTTCGATAGTCCGTGATATCTTTAGAGCGAACCTTAACAAGATAGTCGAAGCTGCTGGCGATCATGTAGCACTCCTCCACCTCGGGTATCTTTTTCACCGCGTCGTTGAACTTCTTCAGGGCCATTTCCCTGGTGTCGCTCAGGCTCACCTGAACATAGGTGACATGGCTCAGATCAAGTTTGATCGGCGAAAGGATTGCGCGATATCCGGCGATCAGACCGGCCTTCTCCATGGCGCGCACTCGCTGAGACACAGGGGTCTTTGAAAGGCCAACACGTTTTGCCAATTCGGTCACAGGAATTCGCGCGTTTTCCTGAAGTTGACGAAGAATCCGGCGGTCGAACTCATCCAAATTCAATTTGCTCATGATCTGCCCTTATTTTTGATCATATTACCTACCAATCCATCATACTTTGGGCGCATCGCCTAGTTGTTTGCGTGTAGATGACTTGAAATACCTTTAGGCGGAGCTGGCTTCAATGGCGATGGCAACACTCGACGGGTTCACCCGAAAACATAAATTCTTCTCGGAACAGGCGATCCTTGATCACCTGATTGAGCAAAGCGATCTTTCGAAGGACGTTCGTGCCAGGATATCGGGAAAAGCGGCTGAACTGGTTCGTCGAATTCGTGCGGACTCCAAGTCCGGACTAATGGAGAATTTTCTGGCCGAATACGGGTTGTCGACGAAAGAAGGCGTCGCCTTGATGTGCTTGGCCGAAGCGATGCTTCGCGTGCCTGACTCAGAAACCATCGAGGCCCTGATTGAGGACAAGATTGCCCCTTCCGATTGGGGTAAACACCTTGGAAAAGCTTCTTCAAGTCTGGTCAATGCCTCAACCTGGGCCTTGATGCTGACCGGCAAGGTACTGGTCGAGGATCAGCCAGGTATCGCGGGTACTCTGCGAGCTGCGATCAAGCGATTGGGTGAGCCAGTCATCCGGGTTGCAGTTGGCCATGCAATGAAGGAAATGGGACGTCAGTTTGTTCTCGGCGAAACCATCACGGCGGCACTGGAGCGCGCCAAGTTGATGGAGAATAAAGGGTACAGCTACTCCTACGACATGCTGGGCGAAGCAGCCATGACGCGGGTGGATGCAACGAGTTATGCAGAGGCGTATTCAGACGCGATTTCATCCATCGGCACAGCCTGCACCAATGGTTCTGTCGAGGATAATCCAGGCATCTCAATCAAGCTGTCTGCGCTTCATCCTCGATACGAGGTGTCTCAGGAAGATCGCGTGATCGAGGAACTGGTGCCGATCGTGCTGAACCTGGCGAAAAAGGCCAAAGCCGCTGGAATGGGTTTAAACATAGACGCCGAAGAACAGGATCGGTTGGTGCTGTCTCTGAAGGTGATTGAAGCAGTTCTCTCTGATTCCGGTCTGGCTGGCTGGGATGGTTTCGGTGTCGTTGTGCAAGCCTACGGGAAACGTGCCGGTGCAGTGCTTGACTGGTTGCATGCGCTGGCAGTGCGGCTCGACCGGAAAGTCATGGTGCGTCTCGTGAAAGGCGCATACTGGGATACCGAAATGAAACTCGCTCAGGTCGAAGGACTTGAAGGGTTCACACTTTTTACCTCAAAAGCCGCCACCGATGTCAGTTACATAGCCAACGCGAAAAAGCTTTTTGACTATTCGGACCGCATCTATCCGCAATTCGCGACCCACAATGCCCATACAGTCGCTGCTGTCCTTGAGCTTGCACAGGGGCGGAAATTTGAGTTCCAGCGGCTCCACGGCATGGGAGACCAACTGCATGATATCGTCCTGAACGCTAGCAATGCACGTTGCCGAATTTATGCCCCGGTGGGCAAGCACCGCGACCTCCTTGCCTATTTGGTCCGCCGATTGCTTGAAAACGGGGCCAACAGTTCTTTCGTCAACCAGATCGTTGACGAGAGCGTCGCCCCGGAAGAGATTGCCATTGATCCGTTCGAAGCCGTCAAGACTGCGAAACCGCCCTCGGGTCTGGTTGCTCCGAACCGGATTTTCGGGAACCGAGAAAATTCAAAGGGTTTCGACCTCACTGACGAAGACACATTGCGAGAGATTGAACAGGCACGCGATATTGTGCTTCCGGATGCTGCTCCGCTGACGGTGCGCCCTGCTTCCGGAACTGAAAAACCCATATTGAATCCGACCAATGGGGAAGAGATCGCCAAAGTGCTCGAAGCGGATGAGAAGACCGCTGTTCGCGCAATCGAGGATGCCCGACCCTGGGATGTGGATGTCCAGGAACGAGCGAAAGTACTGCGCAATGCGGCGGATCTTTACGAGAAACATTTCGGGCTGCTTTTCGCGACGCTGGCCAAGGAAGCCGGCAAGACCCTGTTGGACAGCGTCGGTGAGTTCCGCGAGGCCGTGGACTTCCTGCGGTACTACGCGGATGAAGCAGAAAAGCGCGAACTCAACCCACGAGGTGTGTTCGCTGCAATCAGCCCATGGAACTTCCCTCTGGCCATCTTCACAGGGCAAATATCTGCGGCACTCGCAGCTGGAAATGGTGTGATTGCAAAACCTGCAGAACCGACCCCCATCATTGCAACTCTGGCCGTCGGCCTTCTCCACGAAGCCGGGGTGCCAAAATCCGCACTGCAACTGCTTCCGGGTCGCGGGTCTGTTGTTGGAAACGCTATTACGTCTGATCCGCGAATTTCCGGAGTGGTCTTCACCGGTTCTACCGAAACGGCACAGAAAATCCGAAAGGTCATGGCAGAAAAGCTGGATCCATCAGCGCCCTTAATCGCTGAGACTGGTGGACTAAATGCGATGATCGTAGACAGCACGGCACTTCCCGAACAGGCGGTCCGGGACATTGTTGCCTCCTCCTTCCAATCTGCCGGCCAAAGGTGCTCGGCGCTACGGTGCCTGTACGTGCAGGAGGATGTTGCAGACGGTTTCATGTCGATGCTGCAAGGAGCGATGGATGAACTTGTGATCGGCGACCCCTGGCACCTTCATACCGACGTGGGCCCGGTTATCAACGGCGCTGCCTGCAAGGATATCTCCGGATATATTGCCAAGGCCGCAGCCGCTGGCAAAGTTGCTCACCAGCTTTCGTCTCCGAGCGAGCAGTTTGTTCCTCCAACGCTAATCTCGGTATCTGGGATCGAGGAGTTGGAGAGAGAAATCTTCGGCCCGGTTCTTCATGTGGCGACGTTCCGAAATACCGATACCAATAAGGTTGTCGATGCGATTAACAAGAAACAATTCGGTCTGACTTTTGGTCTTCACACGAGGATTGATAGCCGGGTTCAGGAGATCACCGACAGGATTCATGTCGGCAATGTCTACGTAAACCGAAACCAGATCGGAGCGATTGTCGGAAGCCAGCCTTTCGGAGGAGAAGGATTATCCGGAACAGGTCCGAAGGCCGGAGGGCCGACCTATCTTCTGCGCTTCGCGAGGCCAATGGACCGGACCGCCTCGGAGCCGTGGAAACAGCCATTCGACGTGAATAAGTTGCAGGGCATGATAGATCTAAGACCCGGCGGTGCCAAAATCAGCGAAACCGCGTTTCCTGGTCCGACCGGGGAATCCAACACCCTCAGTCTGGTGGGCCGAGGTCCGATCCTCTGCATGGGGCCGGGAAACCCAGCCATGATGGTGCAGGCCACCCGTGTGAGGGATCTGGGAGGCGAACCCATCATGGTTGAGGGCGACATCCCCCCAGAGGCCCTTTCACAGCTTCAAGGCATTCAAGGGGCGATCTGGTGGGGCGATAATGCCCAGGCTTACGCCAGGGCCCTGGCAGAGCGTGAAGGGCCGATCCTGCCCCTAATCGTTGAGATGCCCGATCAGGGACACGTGGCGCATGAGAGACACGTTTGCGTGGACACGACCGCGTCTGGTGGAAACGCAGTACTTTTGGCGGGATGAGCCCTGTTTAGGGTTTGCTCGCAAAGCAAGCAGCCGCGCCAACACGTCGTCGGGTGATCTGGCTTAGCTCGGCAATGTGGTCAAAGCGTCAGTGTGCCCAGGGTTCTGCGAACTGGCGACGATCTCAGCAACAGAGGCAGCGTCCTTCGTCGCGTGGCGGGCGAGCATGTGCGCGAAGGCGTGCGGGCCAAAATCATGCCGCGCTTGCAACGCCGGTTTGTCCGCCACTTCACTCAAACATCAATCCAACCGCCCTCGGTTTTCAGGCGGTGTGTGATTGTATTTTTGTGGCCGAGTGTTTGTTCGATGAAACATCCCTTTTGTGCGGCGGCGACCAGTTCTCGCTGCTTTTCGATCGGGTCGTCGCTGTCAATGAATATGTCGATTTCAAAGGAATGCGGGCCGGTTTCATAGATCTTCCCTTTTGCCTCCCAATTCCAGACAACCCGGGTTTCTACGTCAAGATCGTTCAGTGTCACCTTCAACCGTTTCGCAAAAGCGCGAATCTGGGTCATGATGCAGCCGGTCAGGCCACCGACAAACAAGGCCAGAGGCGGCGGGGCGCTCGCCTCACCACCGTGAAACGACCCTTCGTCCGTTGCCATTACGAAGGGTCCCTCCTCAATCGGCGATGTCATCGTTACGTTCAGCTCGTTGCGCATCTTTCCGGTCGCGTGGCCGCTGCAATTGAATTGCACCAACGCTTTTTGCGGTAACCCGCTATTGCCGCTCATCTTGGGTTCCTTGTTGATTGGGTTTCGGCCCAGTGGACCATTGGCAGCCCCGCAACAGGGGCGTTGAAATAGGGGATCGTGGTGCCGCGAAGACTGCCAATATAAACGGTTGTCAGGTCTGGCCCGCCGAAGGTAATGCTGGCCATCCAATTGGCGATGGAGCCACCGCAAGCAAGTTGTAAATCGGGTGTTACGCGATCGTCGGCAAAGGCCTGCAACAGCGCTTTACCTGCTTCGGAGTCGTTGTCGTCATCCAATATGATCCGCAATTCACCCTCGGGTGTCAGTGCGAAAATCCGGTCCGTCATCACATGTGTGCCCCAAAGATTGCCGTGGGCATCAAACGCAATGCCGTCAATAAACGCGCCGTGGCTTTCCGGTCCGAAGGTTTCGCGGGCTGAAAGCGAGGCATCCTCGTTCACACGAAACCGCGTAATTTTCATGGCGCAGGTTTCGACGGCATAGAGGAACTCCTCTGCGGCATCGAACCTGATTTCGTTGGTGAAATGCAAGTTGTCCGCCACGATCCTGAGACCGTTTTCGTCTGCTACTGCGATGTAGCCGTCGATGATATTGGGGCTGCAGGCCTCCATCCAGTTCCGGATCGTTGTGGAGACGGTCAGCCAAATCCGGTCCTTGCTGTCCCGCAGAACAAAATTTACCTTGCCGATCGGCCTGCCGTTCAAGCTGTCGTAAAGCACCTCGCTTTCACCGGTGCGCTTCATCAGTTCCAGACGATCCGTGCCGAAATTGGATATCAGGATATCGCCGTTTCGCGCGAATGCCAGGCCATTTGGCAAGGTGCCACTTGTAAAGCGACTGGCGTCGTCGCTTGCGAGGGCAAAGCCTGTCTGTTCGGATTGCGCGATCAGGGTCTGGCTACCATCGGGCCGGATGTGCACAACACCGCCGCGCGCATCCGCAGACCAAAGGGAGCCGTCTGGCTCTGCCAATATACATTCCGGACGTTGCAGATCGTGCCCGATAAACTTGAGAGCCGCAGGGTCCACCTCAAAGCCGTCAATCGGATTGCCCATAACTACCCCTCTCGGACGATCCGGTTTGCAAGGACGCCGATATTTTCAATCTCAAGCTCGAAGCGGTCGCCGGGTGCAAGTCGCTTGCCAAGCTCCAGGCCACAGCCGGTACCAACGGTGCCAGAGCCGATGACTTCGCCCGCATAAACAGTTTCAGAGGCTGAAATATGGGCCAGAATATCCGCGAAATCGTGGTGCATCTCGCTGCTGTTGCCACCCCCCCAGCGCTCACCGTTGACGCGGGCTTCCATATTCAGCGCGACCGGGTGCTGTACCTCGTCGGCGGTCAGAATAAAGGGCCCCAGAATATTGCCGGTGTCGAAATCCTTACCCTTGGCCGGGCCCAGTTGTCCGGACATTTCGCGCAGCTGGGCATCGCGGGCCGACACATCGTTCAAGATCGTATAACCAAAGATATGTGAGGGTGCGTCTTCCACACTGATATCCTTGCCGGTCTTGCCAACCACGATGGCCATTTCCAATTCAATATCCAGATGCTCGGCATAGGCAGGCCATTGAACGTCTGTTTCGTGACCAATGAACGACATCCGATTGCCTTTGTAGTAGATCGGTTGTTCGTACCATACCGGCGGGATCGCATAGGTGAGGCCGGTCATTTTTGCCGCCTGTTCAAAGCTGTTCTTCAGGTGCGTTTCGAACACCAAACAATCGCGGTATTGCAGGGGCACGATAGGCGGCAGAAAGGAGACCTCGGATAGGGCGATCATGGCTCTTTTGTTGGCGCGGCGCGTCAGATTGTGGGCTTGTTCCAGCCCATAATCACCCTCATCAATCACCGACTGCATGTCGCTGAACACATTGGTTTCATAGCGCGCCAGTTCGGCCGCACGGCCGAGGTCGAGCAGCATATCGTCATCCATCGCCGCTACGACTTTCGACTGACCGTTGTGCAACACTGTTGCTAGGCGCATGGTTTACTCCGAGAAAATGGCGACGGCGCGGGTGAACCCGGCGGACGCAGCTTTGATTTTGTAAGGAAAGCACGAGATTTCGAAACCATGCGGGGGCAGGGTTTCCAGATTGGTCAGCTTTTCCATGTGGCAATACCCGATTTCCATACTGGCGCGGTGACCCTCCCAGATGATCGACGGATCGTGGCTTTTGGCATATGTCTGTGCGGTCAGGGCGAAAGGCGCATCCCAGCTCCAGGCATCGGTGCCGGTCACCCGCACACCGCGTTCGGTCAGGTAAAGCGTCGCTTCGCGCCCCATGCCACAGCCCTTCATCAGATAATCCGGCTGGCCATAATGCGCCCCGGCTGATGTGTTGACGACAACGATGTCGAGTGGCTGTAACCTATGGCCGATTCTTTCAAGCTCCGTTTCGACATCCGCCGCGGTAACGATGTAGCCATCGTCAAAATGTCGGAAATCCAACTTTACGCCGGGGTTTAGGCACCATTCCAGCGGCACCTCATCGATTGTGATGGCGCGTTCGCCGTTGCTCATTGTGGAATGGTGGTGATAGGGCGCATCAAGATGTGTGCCGTTATGGGTTGCGATTTGCAGGGTCTCGACCGCCCAGCCTTCGCCGCCCGGCAGATCGCTTTTCTGAAGGCCGGGAAAGAAAGACATCACCTGTTCAGCCGTGTCAGCGTGGCTCATATAGGTGATCTCCGGAAGCATGATCGGAGGGTCGGAAACGATCCCGGATTCGAGGGCTACGGAAAGATCAACAAATCGTCTGGGCATGGGGTTCTCCTGTGTTGATCAGATGAGGGCCGTCGCCAGGATAGGGAAGGCGAGGACAAGGGCCAGGACGATCAGCATCATCAAGGCGAACGGGACTGCGCCGATAAATATGTCACCAAGCGTGATTGATGGATCATCCAGCGAAGATTTGATGACAAAAACCGATATGCCAAAGGGTGGCGTCAGCAAGCCGACCTCGACGGCAATGATGGTAACAATGCCGAACCAAACGAGATCAACCTGCATTGAAACCAGAACCGGCAGTATCAACGGCACGAGAATCAACATGATGGACGAGCTGTCAAGGATCGTGCCCATGACAATCACCAAAGCCACATAGGCAAGTATCACGCCCCAGTAACCCATATCCGCTGTGGCCACGAATTGCCCAAACTCGGCTGGGACACCCGACAGCGCCAGCATTCTGGAGTACATCTGTGCCGCGATAATCAGAAATGAGATGCCTGCTGTGACGAGCCCGGTGTCATTCAGCACCTGCCAGAAATCCTTCAGACTCAGGCTTCGGCGAATGACTCCGATTGCGATTGCCCCGGCGCAACCGACGGCGCCTGCCTCGATCGGGGTAAAGAACCCGCCATAGATACCCCCCAGGACCAGCCCGATGAGAAGGGCAATTGGCAGGCCTTTTTGGGCAACTTCCAATCGGGTCAGCTCCGGCGTGCTGTCATCGTCATGCGCTACGCCGGGTCCAAGCAAATCAGGGCGCAGGACTGCAGCCAGAAAAATGCCGACACCGAATATCGAAGCCAACAGCAGACCGGGAAGGACACCCGCAATGAAAAGGTCTCCGACAGATTGCTCGGTCAACAGGCCGTAAAGGATCAGCAGCAAACTTGGCGGGATCAGCATCCCAAGAACCGAAGATCCCGCAACAACACCGACCGAAAAACGAGGGGAATACCCGTGGCGGATCATTTCGGGCACAGCGATCCGGGTGAAGACGGCAGCAGATGCGATGGAAATTCCGGTGATGGCGGCAAAGATCGCGTTTGCGCCAACGGTGCCGATCCCAAGGCCGCCTCGTACCCGGCGAAAAACATGATGCGCCACATCAAACGCGTCGCGCCCCATGCCGGTGACCGACACGATATAGCCCATCAGGACGAACAGCGGCACAACGCCGAAAAAATAGCTTGAGATCGTCTCGCTGGCCGCCAGCGCCAGGAGTTTGCCGGCCAGCAGTGGCGATCCCTTGATCATCCAGACGCCGACATAAGACGACAACATCAACGCGAACGGTACCCAGAAACCCAGATAGACCATGAAAACCATGGCCCCAAAGGACATCATTCCAATCTCAAACGGGCTCATTCTGTCGCCCCGCTTTTGGCTATCAGCTTCAAACCGGCTTCTGCAGCGAACATCAGGAGTTGAACCAACAGGGCTGCGCATCCGATAAGAATGATCAGCTTTACCGGCCATATGGGCGCGGTGAAATCGCCGACCGTACCTTCATAGGTGTTCCGTATCCACGATTTCCAAAACAATGGCGTGCTGGCGGTGAGAATTTGCCAGATCAGCATGATCGCCGCCAGGGAAAACAGGAAATCCAGCGCGATCCTGATCCTTGGCGCGCGTTTCTGAACAAAGCCCAGCACCGCATCCGTCCGGGTCAGTTTGCCTTTGCGAAACGTCTGAGCGACTTGCAGAAACACGATCGCGACAATTGACATCGACACGATCTCAGGCACGCCTGAGATGGGATTGTCAAACATGCCACGTCCAATCACATCAGCGTTGACCAAAACCATTATCGCGACAATCAACAAAGTCCCCAGAACGTTCAGGCCGATTGTGACGGCATCCACGATTTTGCGCAGGAAAAGAAACCAGCCGGGCAGATATCCCTCGTTCTTGATGCCATTTGCGGGGGTGTCAGTCACAGCAACTTCAATTCTGGTTCGAAAGTGGCTGTCGCCCCAATTTGCATCGGGGCGACACTTGCTCGGTCAAATCATTCCTGATCCCAGTTACGCACCGGCGTGGCACCCGCTGCGCGCATCGTATCCATATACGACTTCAAAACCGCAGTGCCGGCTTTCCCTTCACTGTCAAGTTTTTCGGCCCACAGTTTGGCAACATTGTCCATTCCGGCGGCCCATTCCGCCCTCATGGCGTCACTGGCCTCGGTCACAGTGGCGCCTTGAGACTGCATAATGCCAAGAAACTTGGTAACCGACGCATCCAAATCCTGATGATATGCAATTCGATCTGCAATCGCCGCATCTTTCAGCGCCTTTTGCAATTCCGGTGACAGCCCGTCGAACCAGTCTTTGTTGGCCGCGAGGCCACCGGCGTATTGCGCTCCAAAGCCAATTTTCGTGATATACGGCGCGACCTCGTGCAACTTGCCAGGCAATGCAGCCGAAGCGAACACGATGACCCCGTCATAGACCCCGGTTTTGATCTCGTTGTAATAGGTTGTGAGGTTGCCGGACACGCCAACGGCATCTGTTCCCTTCAGCCAGTTGACCGCAGGCCCGGGTGCTCCAATCTTTTTTCCTGCAAGATCGGCAATGGAATTGATCGGGAAATTGGTCATCAACAGGTAGTCATCAATACCGGTTGCTCCGCCGAGGTATTCCAGCCCATTCTCCGCCCAACTGGCTTTCATAGCTTCATTTGAAACCTGCAATTCGTCCATCCATTCCGCGATCAGCGCGGCGTCTGTGTGCACGAAAGGCGTGAAATAGGTAACGTTCTGAACTGACAGTTTTGCCGGATCGAACAAGCTTGAAACAACACCGATTTCTGCAAGCCCCTCTTCGACGGCTTCCAGCTCATCGCCCACTTTGGCAAGTGATCCACCATATTGTTCGGACCAAGTGATCGTGGTGCCGGACCCCTCCATCGCCGCATTGACCGCCGGTATGAAGGTCTGGTTGACATGCTTCACCCAGCGAAAAACCGGCGGGTGGCCAGCGACAACGGTGATGTTTATGTCTTTTGCAACGGCAACTGGCGCTGTTGTAACGGCGCCTATCATCATTGCCGCGGTGATTGCGGTCGTTCTAATTAGGTTTTTCATGTCATCCTCCCAGATTGTTTTAGTGGACAGTGGTATTATTGGTTTGCAGGTTCCCGATCTTATGCGCAAATGAACGGAACGATTTTCTTCAGCATTGTGTTGGCGTCCCCATCGTCACAGATGCCATCGGATACCCTTCTGCGCGAGCCGTTTTCGCCATCATGGTCATTCCAACCCCAATTGCGACCATGTACGCCCGGACCGCATTTGTGCGTGTTGGCCCGGGTTCGACTGCCATGAGTGCGCTGATGGATTGCCGGACATCTGTGTCATGGTATTTTTCTGCGATGGCCATATGCCTTTCGTCCGATGAATGCGCGATCGAAACTTACATTCGAGCAAATGCACCACCGTCATTTGCTTGCGAAATGCCTGCGTCGAGCGTTGGATGAAATAGGGCTTCGACAACATTTTCAAGTGTTGGGTCATCCAAATGTTGAAAAAAATCATCCAGCAATCTGGCGCGTCGGTCGCTGATATGGCGCGATCGCTCAACTGCATTGCGAAGACCCATCACTCCCCCACATGAACCGATCACTGCCGAAACAAGATACGAACTGATCGCTCAGCAAGTATTGAGACAAGGGTTGATCGAGTCAAATTCTTTGTGGGAAACCGTTTCAACAAGGACAAGTAAATTGATGATGGTTTTCGTATTGTCTTCTCGTCCTTTCAACGTGACCATTCGGTGACAGAATTGGACGCTTTGCAGAACGACCGGTTCGGGTCAGGTGGGCGCTCGCACAATGACCGCGGCCATGGGGTGTTCAGCTTGTAAGTAATTGGCAATGTTGTGATTTTCCTGGCGTCGATAGGTGACTTAGGTCATGCCCTCACATTCAGACTGGACCAGTCAGATAGGGCTGCCTGTCGCCTCAGCTACGAAGGGCAGATTTCGCCGGCTCCCTATTGCATCATCACACGGAACATGTCCGGCAGGGTCACTTCTGCGGAAACGGAATGATCCGGCTGGTTGCATCATGGGTGGCTTCAACGGGTCTTTGCAATGCGTCGATCAACAGGTCCGGAACTTTGGCCGCAACCTTCCCCGCGGCGCCGTGATAATAGCTCAGCTCGCAATTCACCGCTTCGTGGAGCCCGCCTGACGGGTCACGCGCAAGCTCCATCCACGCCACCACGGGTAAGTCACCGTGCAGGGGATCAACAACGATCCAGTCCTTCGGTTGCAGGATCAGCTCCAGTTTCGCCATAGCCGGAAGAGGCAGACGCAAGAAAGAGCCCCCGTGCCGCAGCGCCCTTTGCGCGGCATTGTAATATTTCGCGTCCACCTTGGCAGGCCATGCAGAATATACCGGGAGTTCTTTGTGCCTTGTGTACATGGGCACAGTATGGCGCAATCCATTGCGGTCCGGCAAGTCGCCGCAGTATGAACCGCGTTTCATGACCGAGGCTGACAGGACAATCCCCGGCAGGGATTGAAATGTGACGTCAGCTATCGTCGGCCAGTTCCGCATCCCCGTCCCAACCGGCGGCCCTGGCGTGTGCGATTGCGGCATTGTGGATCTCGTCGAACCGTGCCCGCAGGTCGGGGGGCAGGTTGCCGACGAGAAATCCATGCTTTTCCCACTCATCGTTCACCTTGCGCCACAAGTCCTCGATCCCGCCAGCAAGCCAGCCCTCGCAGGTTTCGGTTTCGGGGATGAAGCCGAAGACCCAGGCGTCACGGATGATCTTGCCGGTATCGGTCATGCCGCCATTGAGATCGGCGTCAATTCCGACATATCGTTTGGGTTTTTGCATCGCTCTGGGTCCTTTTGTTTCGGACACCAGACTAAGCGCCCACTGCGCGCATTCAAGCAGACGGGTCGTCGCAATGTCGGCTGCGAGCCCACTTTGACGGATGCTGCGACTTTCACGAATGCCCGGTATCGTCAAAAAGTGACTAAAGCCAGCCAAAACCAAACAGAGTTTTGGCAAGGATTACTGGGTTTTGGGAAATCCCAGGGAGCATGGATACTGCGACAGCTTCAATGGACCGATGAGCCGCTAGCAGCGCGTGGTTCCATATACTAGGCAGGCCCAGGTCACAATAAATGTCTGGCGCAAACAATAAAACCGAGTAAGACCACATCATGCATAAAACATGCGTCCGCCTGTAACCAATACCTTATTGTATAATTCGAAAATCAGTGGTGCTGAACCCGGGGCCTAGACAAACGAGCGAGTTGTCGACCAAAATAGCTTCAGGATAGCTAAAATTGGAAGATTTCGGATGAAACGACTTTTTAAGTTACTGCTGGTCGGTGTCTTGGCTGCGGGAGTTAATGCGCCGCAAGAGAGTTATGCGGCTGGAATGAAGCTTTGGACAAAGCAGTTCGCGTCCAGTGGCAAGTGCCGGGGATATAGCGGTACGGCTGGGGTTGAAAACTTCGGCACGCATGCAAGGGGTTTCAAATGGCCGATGCCAAAAGGGAGCGCTGTTGAGTTTATTGACCGAACAGTGCGGCACCTGAACGCAGCCGCGGCCGGTGGTGCAAATGACAAAGGGCTGCGGGAAAGGTTGCTAGCTGCGGCAAAACAAGGTGCTTATACGAAGAACGACTTTGGAGCAGCATATGGGGCCAGCCCATCGTTTGAACAATCTGTTATGATACGCGCCATTGCTCATGCGGTTTCTTATTTGCGATCCCGGAACGCCTTGTCCGGGGCCGACATGAAGACAATAGATACATGGGTTCGTGCGCTACTGAAGACTCAAAAACAGAGGGCGACCTCAAAAGACCATAAAGTCAGCACCTATTCTTCCGAGATTGCATGGGGAGCGGCCATCGGAGATAAGAATCTGTTCAAGAGCGGTTACTCAAAACTGGACCGTTTCCTTGGGGCGTTGAGGTCAAAACCATATTTTGACAAGAACGTCCGGGTCAATAACGAGGTTATGCCAGTTCTTCTGATGGGAGTTCACGTCCTGCGCCTGAATGGTATTGATCTCTTTTCAAAGCAATACGGCAAGTACAGTTTGCATGACGCGGTAGCGCATCACGCAAACTGGGTCAATCAAACCGGAATTAAGAAAGTAAAAACCGCTGACCCGACGGAGCCAGCCCGCGCACTTATGTACAGTGACGGGGCGGGGACCCATCAGGCCTGGATCCCGCTTTACCTGGCCCATTTTCCGAGGTCTGCAGCGGCCAGTTCAGTGCGCACTTTGCACAAACAAGTCAAACGCGCACAGAACATCCCCTATTACGGTCGCAATATGGGCGTGCACTCAGCCTGCTATTTCGGGCTGTAATCTGGTATCGACACTACTATCTAGGACAATACACCACCCGATTGGCATCTTAGCCTACCGTCCATATCAGCGTGACCAGTTCCTATCGCCGCTCCGGCCTTCGCGGCGATTAGGACGAAGGTCTGGTTAGGCTCGGGAGTTTCAGTTATGGCTGATTTAACCAAGGTCAGGAAAGTCCCGCGTTGCGGTCACTAGGTCGACCGGTCTGCTTAACTCGTCAAGCTTGCAAACAGCACCGGCAGTTTTTCGGGCAGGCGCGCCACGTCGTCGATGATCGTGTAATTGTTCTCGCCGAAAATCCGCTTCACGTAACTGTCCGCGTTTGGATCGAGTGTCAGGCAATACGTGTAGATCCCTTTGGTCCAGAGCTCTTCCACGGCCTTTTTCGTATCATGGCGCAGATGTTGCGGATCGCGCTCGTCAATATCCGCAGGTTCGCCGTCGGTCACAAGGATGACAAGTTTTCGCCGTTCGGGTTGTTTCAACAGGCCGGCCCCTGCGTGGCGAAGCGCTGTGCCCATGCGGGTGGACAAACCGCCCTCCATGCCATCGAGCCGCGCCTTGGCCTCATCATCGAACCTCTGATTGAAGTCCTTGAACCGCCAGTAATGCACGTCATGGCGCCCATCCGAGGCAAACCCATGGATCGCGAAAGGGTCTCCGATCCCGTCAATCGCCGTCCCGACAAGGGCGGCGGCATCGCGGGTCAGTTCCAGAACGGTTTTGTCCGAGCCGTCCATCGTGTCGTTGGTGCTTTCTGACAGGTCGAGCAGCACGGTAACCGCAAGGTCGCGCGTATTGATCACGTTGCGCATGGTGATCCGAGGGTTGGGTTGCTCACCCATGCGAATCGAGACCATGGCGTCGACAGCGGCGTTCAGGTCGATCTCGTCCCCATCCTCCATGCCCCTCTGGCGCGTGACCCCCGCCGGGGTCAGAAGGTCGATGATTTGCCGGATGCGATAGGCAATCGGTTTGTTGGTGGTCAGGATCGCTTCGATGGCCTCCGGATCGCCCATTTTGGGGCGGCGTTCATAGACCGTGGCCCAGTCGGGCCGGAACAGCTGAACCTGATAATCCCATTCCTGATAGTGATAGGGTGCCGAGATCGGCTCCTTGCCCCACATGTCGTTGAAGGATGTGGTCGCTTCGCCCGCATCTTCGTAGGGCATGAAATTGTCGTTGCAGATCCAGACCTCCTGCGCGTCGTCCCCGGCCAGTTCGGCATCAACCTCATGGGCCATTTCCATGACCGAAACATGCTTGCGCACCTGACGCTGGCTGGCCGGGATGTATTCGGCGCCGTGGCTGTCCCAGTCGAACTCTTCGAATTCCCAGATGAAGCGATTGTCGTCGCGATAGGGTATTCGGATCGAGTTGAGGATCCGCAGGGACGGAACATCCCGGCGGGATCCGAAAACGTGGAACAACTCCATTCCGAGGTCCCATGAGAACTGGTTGTCCATGGCCCGGTCGGCAATTTCGCTGTGGAAGCGGTCGGCCAGTGCCTCAAGGGCGACGTCGCCGGTATCCACGGACGGATCATTCAACCGATGCGCAAACCGTTCAAGGGCTTCGACCGTTTCATGTTCAAGCGCCTGTTCATAGCGCAAAGCCAGAAACCCACCCCACAGCTTCCTGAGGCCGGGAAACTCCTGCGCTGCGCAGTATTCCACCCTCGCATCCTCGATGATGCCGATAAAGAACATATGTGCCGGGGACAATTGCTCTGCCGAAATCGGGGCCGAGGTGTATTGCATATGCGCAGCCTGATGCGCCACCATGGCACGATAAAGCTCCAGCCCCTTGATGCCGCCGATCGGGTCAACCGCATCGGGAAGGTGCAGGACATAATGCTCGAGATAGGGCTTGAACCCTTCGTAATCCGCCGCCGTCGGCCGCAGGAAGAAATCACGCCCCCACAGCGCGCGCAGATAGAAGTTCAGCTTGCGCTGGGTGTCGATGAACAGGGTGCCGCGCCGCTCCTGTTGCAGCACTTTCTTGCTGTCCGCGCTTTCGAGGGCGAAATACTTCACCAGATTCTGAAAATCGCGGCGATAGGCCTCGGCCCCGAAATTTGCCCAGCGGCGCAGGCCGGACAGGGTCAGCTTTGACAAAAGCTCGTCGATATTGGCCAGCATCGGGCGCAACCCGCGCGCGGCCTTGGCCGACAATTGGTGGATGAGGCCCAGATACCCGCGCAGAAGCTCCGGGTCCCCCAGACGACGCGCCGCCGTGGGCAGTGAACTGAACAGAAGCGCAATCACCTCACCGGATGTCATGGAGGACAGCTTCATCGCGGCCCCGATGCAATCGCGGATCACGTCCTCGCCGCATTCCTTGACCACGGAGGGCATGTTTTCAAGGAAGCTCAGAACAACATCATAGCCGCGCCCGAGGTTGCACAGCCCCTTGGCGCCTTCCATGTATTCGGAAAGACCTGCGGGCGACATCACCCGGGCCGCGTCTTGAAAGGTTGCTTCGAGCGTATCGAACACCTCTGGCGGCGCCTTGGCGAAACAGTCGCGATAATCCTCGATATTGACGCTCATCCCATCCTCTCCGCAACCGGCGGCGCGCGGTGCGCACAATTTCAGACGAAGAACGTCTCCACAGCCGCCTGCAAAGTCTGACGCATATCCGCATCATCGGTGAGCGGTGTGACCAGGGTCATCTGACAGGCGGCCAGCGGGTCAACACCCTCGGCGATCATCTGGCCCGCATAGACCATCAGCCGGGTCGAAATCCCCTCATCAAGGCCATGCCCCTTGAGGTTCCGGGTCCGTTGCGCCACCTGGACCAGTTTCATCGCGGTCTCAGGGTCGACGCCGGTTTCGCGGGCGACGATCTCTGCTTCCAATTCGGCCTCGGGATAGTCGAAATCCAACGCGCCAAAGCGCTGCTTGGTCGACTGTTTGAGATCCTTCATCAGGCTCTGATAGCCCGGGTTATAGGAGATCACGAGCTGGAAATCGGGATGGGCGTCGACAATTTCCCCTTTCTTGTCAAGGGGAAGCTGTCGGCGGTGGTCGGTGATTGGGTGGATCACCACGGTGGTGTCCTGACGGGCCTCGACGATTTCATCAAGGTAACAGATGGCCCCGATCCGTGCGGCCATGGTGAGCGGCCCGTCCTGCCACTTGGTGCCATCCTTGTCCAAAAGGAAGCGGCCAACCAGATCCGACGCGGTCATGTCCTCGTTGCAGGCAACGGTAATGAGCGGGCGGTCCAGCTTCCAGGCCATGTATTCGACGAACCGTGACTTGCCGCACCCGGTCGGACCCTTGAGCATGACCGGCATCCGGCGGGCATAGGCGGCCTCGTACAGCGCCTCTTCGTTGCCTGTTACCTTGTAGAAGGGTTCGTCCTTGATGCGGAACTGATTGGCATCATGCTTGGTCATGGCGGATCACCTTGGATATGGCGTTTCATCTTTCCCGAATGTCTCCGGGCGGTGGGCGGGGGGCCATGCCTCCCGCCGTTGTCAGGCCGCATGGGGCGGCCTGACATCCGGATCACACGGCCTTGCCGCGATAGACGATCATCTCAGTCCCTTTTGACTGCGCGTAATTGTCAAAGCCGATCAGCTTCACGTGGTTTTTCGGATGCGCCTTATGACAGGCTGCTGCCTCGTTCAGGATACGGTCCACATCGGTTTCCCCGAACATTGGCAATTTCCACATATACCAATAGTTGGACGTGGCGTTTTCCGGTTCGCTGTGTTCGATGGCCGGGTTCCAGCCTTTCGAGACGATGTATTCTACCTGTTCGCGGATCTGGGTGTCGTCCATTTCGGGCAGGTAGGAGAAGGTTTCGAACTTGCGGCTTGAGGTGTCGCTCAAGCTTGATTTGTAGTCTTGCACGTCGCTCATGACGGTGCTCCTTGCTTTGGGTTTCCGGTGCGGCCCCGGATCTTGCCCGGGGCCGGGGATGTCAGAGAGATCAGCGGTGCTGAACATCCAGCTTGTCGACGGTGTCGAACTCGAACTTGATTTCTTTCCAGGTTTCCATCGCCATGGCGAGTTCCGGCGAAGACTTGGCCGCATTGGTCAGGATGTCCTTGCCTTCCTTCTCCAGCTCACGACCCTGGTTGCGGGCCTGAACACAAGCCTCGACCGCCACGCGGTTGGCGGCAGCACCTGCCGCATTGCCCCAGGGATGGCCCAGCGTCCCGCCACCGAATTGCAGACAGGAATCATCGCCAAAGATGTTCACCAGGGCCGGCATGTGCCAGACGTGAATGCCGCCCGAAGCCACCGGGATAACACCCGGCATTGCACCCCAATCCTGGTCGAACATGATCCCGCGCGACCGGTCTTCCTTGATGTAGCTGTCGCGCATCAGGTCGATCCAGCCGAGCGTCGCCTCGCGGTCGCCTTCCAGCTTGCCGACGACGGTGCCCGAGTGCAGGTGGTCACCACCCGACAGACGCAGCATCTTGGTCAGCACGCGGAAGTGGATGCCGTGGTTCGGGTTGCGGTCCAGGACGGCGTGCATGGCGCGGTGGATGTGCAACAGCATCCCGTTGTCGCGGCACCAGTTGGCCAGGCCTGTATTGGCGGTAAAGCCACCCGTCAGGTAATCGTGCATGATGATCGGCGCGCCGATCTCCTTGGCGTATTCCGCGCGTTTGTACATCTCTTCCGGCGTCGGTGCGGTCACGTTCAGATAATGGCCCTTGCGTTCGCCGGTTTCGGCCTCGGCCTTCGTGATCGCTTCCATGACAAAGTCGAACCGCTGGCGCCAGCGCATGAAGGGCTGTGAGTTGACGTTTTCGTCGTCCTTGGTGAAGTCGAGACCACCGCGCAGACCTTCGTAACAGGCCCGACCATAGTTCTTGGCCGAAAGACCCAGCTTGGGCTTGATGGTGCAGCCCAGAAGTGGACGGCCGTATTTGTTCAGGATATCGCGTTCGACCTGAATGCCGTTGGGCGGGCCGCCGCAGGTCATGACATAGGCATGCGGTACACGGACGTCTTCCAGACGCAGGGCACGCACGGCCTTGAAGCCGAACACGTTGCCGACAAGCGATGTCAGAATATTCACCACCGAGCCTTCTTCGAACAGGTCGATCGGGTAGGCGATGAACGCATAGAAAGAATCATCGCTGCCAGGCACATCTTCGATCGCGTAGGCGCGGCCCTTATAGTAATCCAGATCCGTCAGAAGGTCTGTCCAGACCGTGGTCCAGGTGCCGGTTGAAGATTCTGCGGCAACTGCGGCTGCGGCCTCTTCACGCGGCACGCCTTCCTGCGGGATGACCTTGAAACAGGCAAGGAAATCAGTGTCTTTCGGGGTGTAATCGGGCATCCAATAGGTTTCCCGATATTCCTTTACCCCGGCGCTATATGTCTTGGCCATTGTGCTTTCGCTCCTTACACAAACGGGTTTTTGTTTGCCATTGCCCGGGGGTTCGATCCGGGCAGGGCGCTCATCCGGGGGCGAAGCTACTTGCAGAGTTGATTAAGTGACACTAAATAGTTTTTATATATAGAATAGATAAAACCTTATGAGGTTGGCTCTCATGGCCATGATCGCCCCAACGATGCAACAAATGCGGCTTTTTGCAGCGGTTGCAGAGCATCGAAGCATCACCCGGGCCGCTCAGGAGGTCAATTTGACGCAACCGTCAGTGTCGATGCAGGTCAAGGCACTGGAAGAAAAGATCGGACTGCCGCTGACCGAGCAGGTGGGCAAAAAGATGCATCTGACGATCGCCGGGGAAGAGGTTTACGAGGCCTGTCTGGACATCCTTGGGCGGCTGTCGGAAATGGAGATGGCCATAAGTGAATTGCAGGGCGAAGTTTCGGGGCCACTGAAACTCGCGGTTGTCAGTTCGGCCAAATACTGCCTTCCGCACCTTCTGGGCAGCTTTGTGCGCCGCCATCCCCAGGTCACGCCACATCTGGAAATCTCCAATCGCGCGACGCTGCTGGAGCGGCTCAACAGAAACCAGGATGATCTATACATCATGGGTCTGGCGCCCGAGGAGTTCGCCGTTGTGCGTGAGCCGTTTCTGGAAAACGTGATTGTCCCGGTTGCGCGCGCAGACAGCCCCCTGGCCGGGCAAAAGGAGATCAGCCTCGCCCGTTTGGCCGAAGAACCGATCATTGGCCGCGAAAGAGGCTCGGGAACGCGTGGGGCGGTTGAGAGGCTTTTCGCCGAAGCCAGCGTGCCGCTTGAACTGAGCATGGTGCTGGATGACGCGGAGGCCATCAAGCAAGGGGTTGTCGGCGGCCTTGGAATAGCCTTTCTGTCCCTGCACGCGCTGCGCCTTGAACTGGATCACGGAACCTTGACGGTTCTGGATGTTGCGGGCTTCCCTCTGCGCCGCCGTTGGTATGCCGTGCACCGCCAGGGAAAACGCCTGTCCAAAGTCGCAGCGGTTTTCCTGAACTACCTGCTCGAAGAAGGCGAAGAAGAAGTCGCGCATCTTCTCATGATCCCGGAGGCGGTAAAATCGACTTTCTAGGATTGAGGGGCCCATGATGTCCCGGATGCGCCATGTTTCGTTTTGCGCCGTCTGCTGTCGACGCCGCCCGAGTATATCAGATCGCTGTTGTCAGTCTCTGGCACCCGCCGAGAATGGCCGGCGCCACAGGCTGCAAAAGGGCCTCAGAACCCTTGGATGAACGGCATCTGAGGGCTGTTCGTGGCCGTCGGTTTGAACGGCGGGAAGCCGATATTTGTCGCACCCGTTGTGGCACAATTCCGGTCAACATCATGCGGCCCCGGACCGGTCCCTTTCGCGGGATGATATTGCCAGCCCTTTTTTGATTGACAGATCAGTCAAAAAAAATAAGGTCCGGTGACTTGCAAGGAAAAGACAGCACAATGCCGCGACTGGGAATGGAACAGCGGCGGCCGGACAGGTCCTGATCGCGCTTGAACTGGAACTGGAGAGGTTCAGATGACGCAACCAAATATCTTGATCATCATGGTGGACCAGCTCAACGGAACCCTGTTTCCCGACGGGCCGGCCGATTGGCTGCACGCGCCGAACTTGAAGAAACTGGCCGCAAGGTCGGTGCGGTTCGAGAACGCCTATACCGCCTCGCCGCTCTGCGCTCCGGCACGGGCCAGCTTCATGTCCGGGCAACTGCCCTCGGTCACCGGGGTCTATGACAATGCGGCGGAGTTTCCCGCAGGCCTGCCCACCTATGCCCATCACCTGCGCCGCGCCGGGTACCAGACCGCCCTGGCCGGCAAGATGCATTTCGTGGGCCCGGATCAGCTCCATGGATTTGAAGAACGGCTGACGACAGACGTCTATCCCGCCGATTTCGGCTGGACGCCGGATTATCGCAAACCCGGTGAGCGGATCGACTGGTGGTATCACAATATGGGCTCGGTCACGGGCGCGGGCGTTGCTGAGATCACCAATCAGATGGAATATGACGACGAGGTCGCCTATGAGGCCACGCGCAAGATTTATGACCTGTCACGGGGCCATGAC
>Ga0070726_10001327_pt1 | contig 25396 bp, 23 predicted proteins | sample tdAd471_FD_67275 | JGI IMG/M metagenome (GOLD analysis project Ga0070726, IMG submission 67275) | Marine sediment microbial communities from the Atlantic coast under amendment with organic carbon and nitrate - tdAd47.1 | ecosystem: Environmental > Aquatic > Marine > Coastal > Sediment | place...
CACTTCGGTCGTCCGGTTGTTCAGAATGCCGCAATATCCATGAACGGCAGCAATGGGGAAGCTGCATTGCAGCATCGCGCTGGTCAGTCAAAGTCGGGTTTGGGCCGTTCGCGCCAGTTGACTCTATCGGTCCCGAGGTCTGGAATGTCCGCTTAGCAAACCTTTTAGTTGAGTTTAACGAATGGCCGGTTTAGGTCCTTTCCCCCTCATTTCTCTGGACTTCCTGCTTTTCGCAATCGTTACTGTGTATGCCACGAATGGTTTGCCCGGACTGCCGGGCTTCTCTCAGTACAAAGGGGTCGGATTGGCCGGCTCTGGAACTGAGAGGAAATGACCATGACGACCAAATCCAAACCAATTGCTGACAGGTTTGCGGACAAACCGGTTTATGCCGGACCTGAACATAAGGCAAAGAAGACGAAAAAAGCGCACCTCTACATGCTGCTGCGCAGAAAGGGCGGGGCGAGCATCACAACGCTTCAAAAGGAACTTGGCTGGCAACCGCACACGGTGCGCGCGGCCATTTCCGGTGTGCGCAAGGCGGGTGCGATCGTCGAGTGCCTGCCGGGCAAGGCCGGTCCGACCTACCGGATCGTCAAAGAAGCGGACGCGCTATGAAAACGCAAGTGGCGAAACGTGATCTTTCGGAGAAACTCCGGGAGATCGCCGGGATGGATCGCGGGCAATGTCGGCAGGCCTGGAGTGGTGCGTTCAACGCGGATCCGCCGAAGTATATGTCCATTCCCTTCATGCGGCGGGTGCTGGCGCATGATCTGCAATGCCGGACGCTCGGCGGGAATTCGGTGGCAACACGACGGGCGTTGAAGCAGGTGTCCGGTGGCAGGGATGCGTCCGATGTGGTGCAGGTTGTTGGTGACGGGGGCACTCTCGTCAGGGAGTGGAACGGCCGGGTCTATCGGGTGGAAGTGGGCGAAGAGGGTTATGTGCTGGACGGCAAAACCTATGCTTCCCTCAGCGCAGTCGCCCGCCACATCACCGGGGCCAGGTGGAGCGGGCCGCGGTTCTTCGGACTGACCGGGAAACGGAGCGGTTGACATGCGCCGGATCCGTTGCGCCATCTACACCCGCAAATCCACCGAGGAAGGGCTTGATCAGGAGTTCAACTCGCTGGATGCCCAGCGGGAAGCATGTGAGGCCTACATCGCCAGCCAACGCCATGAGGGCTGGGAGCTGATCGACCGGGCCTATGATGATGGCGGCATCTCCGGCGGCCATCTTGAACGGCCCGCGCTGAATCGGTTGATGAGGCATGTGGATGACAGGCAGGTCGACCAGATCGTGGTATACAAGATCGACCGGTTGACTAGGTCACTGGCTGACTTCGCCCGGCTGGTGGATCGGCTGGATGCGGCGGAGGCGTCCTTTGTCTCGGTCACCCAGAGCTTCAACACCGCCACCAGCATGGGACGGCTGACGCTGAACGTGCTCCTGAGTTTTGCCCAGTTCGAACGAGAGGTCACGGCGGAGCGGATCCGGGACAAGATTGCGGCCTCGAAGCGAAAAGGCCTTTGGATGGGCGGCAGCGTGCCGCTGGGCTACGATGCGGATGGGCGTAGCCTGAAAATCAACGAAGCCGAAGCAGAAATGATCCGCACCCTCTATGATCTCTACGAAACCCATGGGGCTCTGAACATCGTCACGGAAGAAGCAGCGCGCCGGAGCATTCGGTCGCGCAAACGCCAGACGAAGACAGGCGACTGGCGCGGTGGCAACTCGATGTCCCGCGGCCATATCCACCACATTCTTACCAGCCCGATCTATGCCGGTCGCATCCCCCACAAAGACAAGATCTACGAGGGCCAGCATCCGGCGATCATAGAACCGCAACGATGGCAACGCGTGCAGGAACAGCTTCAGAAGAAGGCGCCGATCCTTCGGCAAAAAGAGCCGAGGATGACTGCCCGATCACCCTTGCTCGGCAAGCTGTTCGACGAAAAGGGCGAACGCCTGTCGCCCAGTCATACGAGGAAACGGGGTAGGCGGTATCGTTACTACATCTCACGCAGGTTTGTGACGGGCCGTAAAGAAAACCTGCAGGGCAGGGGATGGCGTCTTCCTGCAGGGCAACTTGAAAAGTTCATTGCGCAAGCCATCCGGGACTATCTGGCAAGCTCCACGGGAAATTCCTTGGTGGCAGACCCGAGCATCGAGACAATTAAACATCTACGCTCCATGGCCGATGCCGACCAAACCGAGATTCTGGACCTGCTCAGGAACACCCAAATCCGGGAGGGTTTGCTTTCGCTTGGCCTGGATGCCGAAGCTTTGGCCGCCAGGCTCAATGTTGAGCAATCAAGCCTCAATTTGAACCAGCTGGTTTTTGAGGTTCCCTTCACACGAAAACGCCGTGGCGTGGAATCACGGTTGGTAATGCTCGGGCCATCGACACAAATTGATGAGCCGCTGGTTGGCAACATCGCCAGAGCCCATGCCTGGCTTGAGCGGGTCAAGAAGGGTGAGTGTTTCGACAAGATCGCGGCATCGGAAAACCTCTCCAAAAAACGCGTTCAACAAACACTCGAATATGCGTTTCTGGCACCCGACATCATGCGTGACATCCTGACTGGAAAACAACCGCCGGGGCTGACCTCAACATGGATCGCCACGCACATGATCCCATCCGACTGGGCCGAGCAGCGTACCTTGATCACCTCGCTCTGAACACACCCGCAAACTGGCAAGACGAAATCGGCCGACAGAGACTCCGCGCTAGTGTTGGCGCAATTTGTCTCCGTTCACGCGTCTCTCCTTACCAGGTCAAATGATAAGCCATTGAACTGTCCGCACAATATCGGGCAGACATAAGAGGCGGCAAAATGGGGAGTGTAGGTGGCAGTCCCTAGGGGAATCGAACCCCTCTTTCCAGGTTGAAAACCTGGCGTCCTAACCGATAGACGAAGGGACCGCACGGTTGGTGGAGGGTATTTATTCAACACCGCCTCCTGTTGCAAGCGAATTTTCGCAGAAAATTCACCGGTTATTCCGCGGCGGGCGCGGCGTCCTCCAGACGCAGTTTCACCTTCTTTCGACCGCCCCAACTGTCTATTTCCAAACGGCCCGCGATGTGAAAACGCGCGCCGCCATGCCCGTCCAGCGCAGGTCCAAGCGGGCCGTCAAAAGCTCGAAAGGCGATGGCGTCGAGGCGGGCGTTTCCGGCCCCGGACAGGGTCAGCTGCAAATGTGATTCTCCGACCCGGCGGGAAAAAGCGACCCCGACATCCGGAAGAACGAACCGGGGTGCCGGGGCGGCAGACCCGAAAGGCCCGGCCTGGTCCAACATCTCGACCAGCTCGATGGTTGCCCCTTGCGGTGCAATCAACGAGGTCACGCGCAGATCCGCCGGGCCGAGCTGTCCGGCCCCTTGCGCCGCCAGCAATTCGCCCAGGCGTGCCATCGCGGCCTCCAACTGGTTTCGCGCCAGGCTGAGACCGGCGGCCATCTTGTGCCCGCCGCCCTTTTCGATCAGCCCGTCGGCGGCCAACCGCTGCACCGCCGCTCCCAGATCGACGCCCGCCACGGACCGGCCCGAGCCCTTGCCGTCCTCGCCGTCAAAGCCGATCACCACGGCTGGCCGGTTGGCAACTTCTTTCAGGCGCGAGGCGACGATGCCGACAACGCCGGGATGCCAGCCATCGCCCGCGGCCCAGACCAGCGGAGCGTCCAGTCCCCGTGCCTCGGCCTGGTCAAGCGCTTGCAGGCGAACCTGTTCTTCGATGGCACGGCGTTCTTCGTTCAACCGGTCGAGCCGCTCTGACAAGGCCGCGGCCTCTGCGGGATCGCGTGTCGCCAAAAGCCGTGCCCCGAGATCGGCCTGTCCGACCCGTCCACCGGCATTGATCCGGGGGCCCAGCAGAAACCCCAGGTGATAGGCGCTTGGCGCCGTGTCCATGCGTGCGATATCCGCCAGCGCCACCAGTCCGGGCCGGTCGCGCCGGGCCATCACCCGCAGACCTTGCCGCACAAAGGCGCGGTTGAGGCCGACCAAAGGGGCGACATCAGCGACGGTGGCGAGCGCGACAAGATCCAGCGCTGCCATCAGATCCGGCTCAGCCGTGGCATTTTGGCGGAGCAGCCGATTGGCCGCGACCAGTAACAAAAAGACGACCCCGGCGGCGCAAAGATAGCCATAATCGCCCGGTTCATCCTGCCGGTTGGGATTGACCACGGCCAGTGCGGGGGGCAAGTCCGGCAGGGCCAGATGGTGGTCGACCACCACCACGTCAGCGCCCTCGGCAGCGGCAATCGGCGCGTGCGAAAGGGTGCCGCAATCGACGCAGATGATCAGATCATGGTCGCGGGCCAGCGCCTCCATCGCCGGGACATTCGGGCCATAGCCTTCGTCGATCCGGTCGGGCACATAAAGTGTCGCCGTCCGCTCAAGGCGCTGCAACCAGTCGATCAGGAGCGCCGCCGACGACCCGCCATCGACGTCATAATCGGCAAAAATCGCGATGGCCTGACGGTCGGCCACGGCAGATACCAGCCGAGCCGCCGCGACATCCATGTCCCGAAAGTCCGACGGGTCCGGCATGAGATCGCGCAATTGCGGTTGCAGAAATGCTGCTGCTCCCTCTGGTTCGACACCCCGCTGCGTCAGGACCGAGCACAGCGCCAAAGGGTGCCCGGTGGTTTGCGCCAGACGTTCGGCTTGACGCCGGGCAGTGTCATCCGGGCCAACCCAGCGCCGCCCGGTCAGCGACGCATCGACCCTCAGGAAACCGGTCATTCTTCCTTGATCCGCCGCCGGTAACTCAACCGCCGGGTCGCGCCGGTGCGGGACCGCAGCAACAGGGTCTCGGCCTCGAAATAGGGGCCAGCACGGCGCAATCCGGCCAGGGTCGGGCCATTGGTGACCCCGGTCGCGGCAAAAACCACATCGCCCGCGACCATATCGTCGATCCCCATGATTTCGGCGGAATTTTCCAGCCCCTGCGCCCGCAACAGGGCCGCGTCGTCGCCGTTGCGCAGGACAAAGCGGGTCTGCATCTGCCCGCCAAGGCACTTCAAAGCCGCTGCCGCCAGGACGCCCTGTGCGGCGCCACCGCTGCCGAGATACATGTCCACGCCGCTGACCAAAGGAGCGGCACAATGCATGATCGCGGCCACGTCGCCATCGTCGATCAGGCGCACCCGCGCGCCGGTGGCGCGGATCTCGGCCACCAGGTCGCTGTGGCGCGGCCGGTCCAGGACGCAGATCGTCAGATGATGCGGCGGTTCTTCCTTGGCCTTGGACAGAGCAGCGATCTTGTCGGCTGTCGGCATTTCCAGCGTGATCAGCCCGTCCGGGTATCCGGGTCCAATGGCCAGTTTTTCCATATAAATATCAGGGGTTTCCAGCATCGTTCCGCGCTGCGCCACGGCAATCACCGACAGGGCATTTGGCTGGTCCTTGACCGCCAGCGTCCGTCCCTCGAGCGGGTCGATGGCGATATCCACGCGCGGGCCGTTTCCTGTCCCCACGGTCTGTCCGGTGAACAGCGTGTCGGCATCGCCCTCGTCGCCCTCACCGATCACGATCCGGCCGTCAAAGGGCATCCGGTTCAATGCTTCGATGGCGGCTTGGACCGAGGCCTCGGTCATCGCCATTTCGTCACCAAGGCCAATATAAAGCCCTGCGGCGAGGGCCGCGGCCTCGCTGGCGCGTGCGATGCTGAGCGATATATCGTGGTCGTCGAATTTTTCCGGTTCTGCCATGCCTGCTCTCCCAACCTTTTGGGCAGTCTAGGCCAAGCCTGACGGAAAGGTCCAGCGCGGCTCAGACCTCTTCGATGCGCAGCGCGACGGGCGGTTCCAGCAGGACGTCGGTCGCGGCCATTTCCGCGAGGGCAAAATCCAGCTCGGCCCGGGTTGTTTTATGGGTCACGATCAGAACCGGGGCGGCGGCCTCGATATGGGAATACTGCCGCATCCGGTCGATGGAAACACCGGCACTGGCCAGCGCGCCGCTGATTTTATGGAGCGCGCCGGGCGCGTCTTTCAGCGTCATCCTGAGGTAGAACGCCGCCGGGGCCGCCGCCTGGGCGGGCTGAACGGCCTGCAGGTTTGTGGCCGGCTGGCCAAAGGTCGACAGCCGGAAGCCGCGCGCGATATCAATCACATCGCTCATCACCGCCGAGGCGGTCGGTCCTTCGCCGGCCCCGGCCCCGCGCAGCACAATCTGGCCCACGGAATCGCCTTCCAGAACCACCATATTGGTCGCATTTTCCAATTGCCCAAGGGGGGAGCTGGCGGGAACCAGACAGGGCTGCATGCGTTGCTCCAACCCCCGGCCGGTCATCTGGGCCACGCCCAACAGCTTGATCCGAAAGCCCATATCGCTGGCCTGTTCGATATCCGCGATGGTCACGCGCTCGATCCCCTCCAGCGCGACACCGGAAAAATTTACCTGCGTGCCGAAAGCGATGGCGGATAACAGCGCCAGCTTGTGGCCCGCATCAATGCCGCCGACATCCAGGGTCGGATCGGCCTCCAGATAGCCAAGCGCCTGAGCATCGGCAAATACGGTGTCATAGGACACGCCGTCATTTTCCATGCGGGTAAGGATGTAATTGCAGGTGCCGTTCATCACACCCATGACGCGGGTGATCTGGTTGCCCGCCAGCCCCTCGGTCAGAGCCTTGATCACCGGGATGCCCCCTGCGACCGCGGCTTCGAACCGGAGCGCGACCTTTGCCGCCTCGGCTGCTTCGGCCATATCCTGACCGTGGATTGCCAGCATGGCCTTGTTGGCGGTGACGACATGTTTTCCCGCAGCGATGGCCGCTTCGACCGAGGCTTTGGCCGGGCCGTCTTCGCCCCCCATCAGCTCGACGAACACGTCGATATCGTCGCGCTGCGCCAGGGCGACGGGGTCATCCTCCCAGGCAAACCCCGAGATGTCGACGCCACGATCCTTGGTCCGCGACCGGGCCGAGACGGCTGTGACAACGACGGGCCGGCCCGCACGGGCAGTCAGAAGATCCGCGTGCGATTGGCAGATCTTCACCGTGCCGATGCCGACGGTGCCAAGCCCGGCAATGCCGAGACGCAGAGGGGTGGTCATGTCGATGCTCCGCTATAGGTGTGCGCCGCGTGGCGTGGTTGCCGCGTGTTAGCGGGAAATGTCGCAGGGTTCAACGTGGCAATCGGCGCCACCGGGCCGGATCGGCCGTGTGCGGGTCACCCGCCGCCTTGCCGGCGAAGCGCGGCCTGAGCATCATTGATCGGCCGTCGCAACAGGACGGCGCGTGCGTTCAGGCGCTGAACCCGCCAGGCAAGGCCGTTTGCCTCGGCCTGTGCAGCCTTGATGTGGTCCAGATCGGCGGACAGAATCATGTCATTGGGCAGCAACACCGGCCACGGCGTATCGGTGGCGCGATCAGCGGCGCAGGCGGCAAGCATCCCGGCTGTCAGCAGCAGCGGAAGAAGGCGGGCGGGGGACATGACGTCTCGATGTAGCAGCGGCGACCGGCAGATGGTCGGCAAGCCACTCTAATGTGGCTTTGGGGGATTCGCCAAGACATGCGCGGCAATGTTTTTGTGGGAAATGAACGCCCGTTCAGTTACCATTCTGAAAAGGAGGCCCCGCATGGCGCGCAAAACAGGATCCCATTCCGGGATCACAGGTCCGAAAATTCGCAAAACCGCGCTCCGGCTTTTTGCCGAAAACGGCTATGCTGCGGTGTCCATGCGCCAGATCGCCCGCGAGGTCGGGGTGCAGGCAGGGGCGCTGTATCTTTACACGCCGGACAAGCAAAGCCTGCTGTTCGACCTGATGCAGGCGCATATGACCGATCTTCTGGCGCGTCTGGATCCGGTGGGTCCGGCCGGTCTGCCCCAGCAACAGCTGGAACAATTCTGCCGGTTTCATATCCTCTATCATCTCGACCGCCCGGAAGAGGTTTTCATCGCTTATATGGAGCTGCGAAACCTTGAGGCCGACAATTTCGCCAGGATCGAGGCGCTGCGCCGCCAGTATGAGGATCGGCTGGAGGCGATCCTGAAGGCCGGGCAGACGGCCGGGGTTTTTGCCGTGGCCGATACCAAGCTGGCAACGCTTGCGGTGATTGCAATGCTGACCGGGGTCAACACATGGTACCGGCAGGGCGGACGGTTGAGCCGTGAGAGGATCGTGGCAATTTACTGGGAGATGGTCAGAAAAGCGGTCGCGGCCTGAGCGCCCCAAATGGGTCCTCTGGTCATCACCGCCGCCACGGACCGGCCAAACCGGCGGCTCCCGCCGAAGAGTGATCTTCGATCAATCTCCGTTTGGGCCCCGCCCTGCCCGGCTTTCAGAGAAAACCGGGCAGGGCGGGTTCGGAATATGCCCGTTGGGTGCCCCCACCCAGTTCGGGTCTTGAATGGCAAGACCGCTCAGGCGGCGGCCTGTTGTGCATCGGAGCCTTGCCAGAAGGCGAGGCTGGCCACGGTGACATGGCCGATCCCGGGATCCGCCCCGCTGATCAGGCGAAACGGTGCCGCCGGATGGCCGAGATCGGACAAGACCGCCCGCGCGCCGGTGAAATTGTCTCGGGCACAATAGAGGCTGGGCGTTGCAATGGTCGGGATCACGAGACGGGTTGCCGCCTGAACACCGACCCCGGAATCCTCGATGGCAACCACCTGGTCGGCACGGGCCTCGGCCGCAGACAAGCATTTGCTGTACAGGGCCAAATCGGCCTCAGGACCAGGGGTGCCCTGTGCGACAACAGGATGAATGTCGTCAAATATTTCCGGGCCGAACCGGTTGAACAGCAGGGTTTCAAAATCCTCGGCCCGGCCATTGGCCTTCAGAACCAACCGGACCCGTTGCGTCAGGATTTCACCGATCAGGCGGGCCACCCCCTGGCGCAAGGGGGCTGCCCCAGCCTCCAGCAGGTTGAGATAGTGGCGTCGTTGTTTGCGCCGGATGTCATGGAACAGGCCCGTCCGGGTGAAGCGGTCGACCAGATCGCGGTGGCGCAGCCATGCAAACCCCTCGGCCTCTTTGCCGGGGCGGGTTGTCGCTGCGATCTGTGCATAGATCGGCCGGTTCCAGACCCAGTCCAGCCCCAGCTCTGCGAAAGCCTGATTGAAGGCCGCGCGCTTGGCATCGGCCGTTTCAGCAACGGTGCCGTCAACATCGAAAATAATCGCTTTCAGCGTCATGCTGTCCCCTTTCTGAAGCCAGATTTCTGACCAGGTTAGGGGGAAAACGATTAACAACCCGTTAGCGTGGACCTCAGTAGATCGGGAAAGCCGCGCAAAGCGTGGCGACTTTCGCCTTCACCGTGGCCTCGACTTCGCCATTGCCGTCCTCGCCATTGGCGGCCAGCCCGTCGACCACCTCGACGATCATATCCGCGATCTGGCGGAACTCGTCCTCGCCAAAACCACGGGTCGTGCCGGCCGGCGTGCCTAGGCGAATGCCCGAGGTCACCATCGGCTTTTCCGGGTCAAACGGGATGCCGTTCTTGTTGCAGGTGATATTGGCCCGTCCCAGCGCCTTTTCGGTGGTGTTGCCTTTCACCCCTTTTGGGCGCAGATCGACCAGCATCACATGGGTGTCGGTGCCGCCGGTGACAATGTCCAGCCCGCCCTTCATCAACTGATCGGCCAGGGCCACGGCATTGGCGCGCACCTGTTTCTGATAGGTTTTGAATTCGGGCCGCAAGGCCTCGCCAAAAGCGACGGCCTTGGCGGCGATGACATGCATCAGGGGGCCGCCCTGAATGCCCGGAAAAATGGCCGAGTTCACCTTCTTCGCGATTGCTTCATCATTGGTCAGGATCATGCCGCCACGCGGACCGCGCAGGGTCTTGTGGGTCGTGGTGGTGGCAATATCGGCATGAGGAAAGGGCGAGGGGTGTTCCCCCGCCGCGACCAGCCCGGCGAAATGCGCCATGTCGACATGCAGATAGGCGCCGACCATATCGGCGATTGCGCGGAACCGGGCAAAATCAATCTGGCGCGGAATGGCCGAACCACCGGCGATGATCAGCTTGGGCTGGTGCTCTTTGGCAAGGGTCTCGACCTCGTCATAGTCGATCTCATTATCCTGTTTGCGCACGCCGTATTGCACCGCGTTGAACCATTTGCCCGACTGGTTTGGCGCAGCACCATGGGTCAGGTGCCCGCCCGACGCGAGGTTCATGCCAAGGATCGTATCGCCGGGCTGGATCAGCGCCTGCATCACACCCTGGTTGGCCTGACTGCCGGAATTCGGCTGCACATTGGCAAAATCACAGCCGAACAGCTGCTTGGCCCGGTCGATGGCAAGGTTTTCAGCCACGTCGACATATTCGCAACCACCGTAATACCGACGCCCCGGATACCCTTCGGCATATTTGTTGGTCATGACCGAGCCTTGCGCCTCCATCACCGCTTTGGAGACGATGTTTTCCGAGGCGATCAGCTCGATCTCGTCGCGCTGACGGCCAAGTTCGCCGGTAATCGAGGCGTAAAGCTCGGGGTCGCGGCTGGCGAGGGTTTCGGTAAAGAAACCGGAGTCACGGGTAATGGTCATGCGGGCGCTCCTGTGGGACGTGGCGAATTTGGCCGGTGCATAGCGCAAACGGCCGGCCTGGAAAACGCCGAAAACGTCATTCCGCCTGCGTTGTGCGAATAAGGCGCAGTCTATCGGAAACTCCGGTTCCTTCCGGCGCGATGGCTTTAGACAACCGTGAACTGGCCCATCATGCCGGCATCTTCGTGCTCCAGGATGTGGCAATGATACATATAGGGGCGTTCCGGATCAGCGTAATGGTCGAACCGGACGGCGATGCGCACGGTCTCTCCGGCCTCGACCAGCACCGTGTCCTTGCGCCCGGCCTCATGCGGTTCTGGCGCGGCACCATTGCGGTCAAGGATGCGGAACTGGGTGTTGTGGACATGGAACGGATGCATCATCGGGCCGGCATTTTCGATCTCCCAGATTTCGGTCGCGCCCTTGGACACTTCGAAATCAATGCGGTCCATGTCCATTTCGTCGCCATTGATGGTAAAGCCCCCGCCGCCCATCATATTGCGCACCATGCCCATGCCCATACCGGGCATTTCCAGCAGGAAATGGCGGGTTTGGCTGGCCTCGGCGGCATCGGGCAGTGGTGGGGTTGCCAATGTGGCGGGCAGATCCGCAGTATCGGCCAGCGTTGCCGCCGCCCGTAATTCCAGAAAATCAAAGGCCGGGGATTGTTCCATCATCGGCATCGAACCACCGCTCAAGCCGCGGCTTTGCAGCACGGTCCGTTCCCCCGGCCGGAGCGAGACGACAAGCTCGGCCCGTTCACCGGGCGCCAGACGCAGACCCTTTGTCGGAACCGGCGCCGCCAGCAGCCCGCCATCCGAGGCGACCTGGTGGAACAGACGGTTGTCGTCGAAGCCAAGATTATAGATCGAGGCGTTGGCGCCGTTCAAAACACGCAGGCGGACAAGCTTTGTCGTAACGTCCAGATAGGGTTGCACCGTGCCGTTCACCAGCGGGATATTGCCCTGCATTCCGGCCATCAGGTCGTGTCGGGACGCCTCATAGGGCATGGAGCCATCGCGATAGAATCGCCGGTCCTGCAACACGACCGGGAAATCATCCGTGCCATAGTTGGCGGGCAGGCCGGCATCCCCTTCGTCACTGATCACGACCATCTGGGCCAATCCCGACCAGACCTGTTCCGCCGTCTTTCCCATCGTGTGGGAATGGGCCCACATGGTCGAGGCCTCTTCCAGCACTTTGAATTCGGGCGACCAGGTTTCACCCGGTCGGATCATCTGATGCGGGCCGCCATCGGCGCGGGCCGGGATGTTGAAGCCGTGCCAATGCAATGTGGTGACATCGCGGGTCTTGTTGGTGACATGGACCCGTACGTCCTCGCCCTTGCGGAAATGCAGTGCCGGGCCGAGATAGCTTGCATTGATCCCGGCGGTTTTGGTTTTGAGACCTGGGAAGAACTCGGTTTCACCGGGCTGCATGGCCAGGTCGAAAACCCGAACCGTACCGTCCAGCCGCCCCTCATCCAAAGGTGGGATGGCAACCGGCTGGGAAAACCCACCGACCTTGGCAAGCGCCGCCTCCGGCAACAGGGCCACAAAGGCCAGAGCCGAGGCCGAGGCCAGAAAGGCGCGTCGGGGAATGGGGCGTGAAATCTGACGGGAAACGGATTGTGAAAAATTGCGTCGGGACATTGAGATTCTCCATATGCTTACATTTTGATATGTTGAACGTTGCTATGATTGCAATCCGTCGGGCCAGAATGCCGCAGGCCGGTCGCGCCTTTGGTTCTGTCAGGCAGGAGTGCAGAAGTCGGCCCTCTGGTCATCCCGGGCGGGGATCAGTCCCCCTGTCCCCGTGGGGGCAATCCGGAATTCCCGCTTGATCCCGCCCGCCGCAACGGCAAGACTGTGGCAGGGGACAGGACAGGGCGCAGTATGGCCGGCACTTCATGGAAAATATGCTTTCGGGCCAGTGACGGGGCCGATGCTAGGGCGGCAAAGGCGACGCTGGTTGCGCGCTATGGAGATGTCCCGGCGGAACAGGCGGATGTGATCGTGGCGCTGGGCGGGGACGGCTTCATGCTGAATACGCTTTATGCGACCGAGGCGTTGGATATTCCGGTCTATGGAATGAATCGCGGAACGGTTGGCTTTCTGATGAATGATTTCGTCGAGGATGGGCTGAGAGACCGTCTGGATGGCGCCGAAGAGGCCGAGATCAACCCCCTTCGGATGGAGGCCGTCTGCGATGACGGCACCACGGTGACCGCTCTGGCGATCAACGAGGTTTCGCTGTTCCGGGCCGGGGCACAGGCGGCCAAGCTCAGGATTTCCATCGACGGCCGGGTCCGGATGGATGAACTGGTCTGTGACGGCGCGCTGGTGGCGACGCCGGCGGGCTCGACCGCGTATAACTATTCCGCCCATGGCCCTATTCTGCCCATCGGGGCCGAGGTTCTGGCCCTAACACCCATCGCCGCCTTTCGCCCTCGCCGCTGGCGCGGGGCTTTGCTGCCGAAGACGGCAAAGGTGCGGTTCGACGTGCTGGAAGCCGACAAACGCCCGGTCACGGCGGTCGCGGATTCCCGTGATGCCCGGCATGTGATCTCGGTCGAGGTGCATATCGAGTCGGGCATCCGCCACCGGCTGCTGTTCGACCCCGGCCACGGGTTGGAAGAACGCCTGATCCGCGAACAGTTCGAGTGATCCGGGGGTTGCTCCCATAACCAAATTTACAGGTTGCGCCTGCGCGTGATGGCCGCGACATGGGCCACATCCGTCAGGTTTCCCCGGCCGACTGAATAACCGCCGGCGCCGCGACATTCTTGGCAAAAGAAATGTGTCGCTATTGCGATCCGTTATGTTCTAGAAGCAGCCTAGGTCTTGCCCGTTCGCTTTTCCTGAAACCAAGGAGTGGCGGATGCGGCAATTTCTGATTTGCGCATTTTTTTGCATTTTCGGCGGCACAGCCTTCCCGGTTGGATCCCAAACGACTGAGCCTGCCGTATCCGGCTGGAATTCTAAACTCGGGCTAAGCCATGTTTCCCCCAACGCGGTGATTTTCCGCGGCTCGCTGACTGGGCCGTTGACGGAACGCGGTGGGGTTCAGTTCGATCTGGATCTCGGACTGATGGACCGGCGTTACTATGCCCCTTTCAGTTGGACGCCATCATCGGGTCTGAAGCCCATAATCGGGACCGGCATTCATTTTTTTATGCGCGATCCCTCGCACTACCTGCTCGGTGCCTTTGTCAGCAGGCATGTCTGGAACACAGTCGCCATTGATCGCTTAGGGGTTGAATTTGAACTGTACCGGAACCAATTCACCCTCGGCGGCGCTCTGGGCAGCGCCAGTTACCAGTTTGGAACCCTGCCGGGTCAAAACTATCTTTCACACTTCGGATCCGTCGAACTCTCGTATTACTTTGACGACAATACCAAATTCTCGGCCGATATCGGTGTGGAGGACAAAATCGGATCCATGGGGTTCGGCATTGAAAAAGGCACGGTTTCTGAACGCATCACATCGACTTACAGCGCCTATATTCGGCGAACGGCCACTGGTGAGACGAGCCTGGAACTCGGGGTGACATTCTATTTTGGCCCGGGGTCAAACACAACGCTCCTGCAGAGCCACAGAACCGCTGATCCAAGATTGGCCATGCCTGAGTTTCCCGAACTTTACACCGTCTCAGGTTTGCAGTCCGTGGCGGTCCAATGCCCGGGTTGCACCGATGGAACATCGGGGACATGCCAAAATCCAGGGCGAAAAATTTGCACGTCTCCCCTGCCAAATGGACGATGCCCGCGACAGTTCTCACCCTGCACCAACATCGTATTTTACGAAAGAATTGGTCCGACCTGGCCGTACAAGTAACATCCCCTCAGCCGTTGTCTTGCTCCTGACGGCATCGACGCCACGTCGCGCATGGCAACCAGTGTGGGGCTTTGGCGGGCGGTTACAGGAAAAACCGATGTCCCGACCAACATTGCGCGCCTGACCTCTTGGCTGGGCGATCCAATGACCGACCTGCCCGGTCACCGGTTTTGCCTGCGGGCCGGACGCTTTTACCGTTTCTTGCGCTCTTTGGCGGCCCGTTCCTTTTCCAGGGCCGCGGCCCTGGCGCGGGCCTTGTTCTTCTTGCTTGTCGGCTTGCCGATGGGCGTCGTTTTCTTGCCGGGGGATTTCGGCTTTTGGGGCTTTGTGCCACCCTCGGGCAGGGCGCGTTCCCGGTCATTTCGGGGATGGGCCTTCGCCTTCGCGGTCGTGCCTTTCGGTTTCTTCTGTCGGGGCGCAGGCGCGTCATTCCAGTCAATGGGGCCGGTATCGGGAGCAGTTTTCGCCTCCGCTTGCCGGCGATTTGGCGCCTTGCCCTTGCCATGCGGTTTGCGGTCTCGCGGAACGAAAGCCGGACGCGGTTCGTTTGCGGCAGCCGGCGGGTCGGCAAGCTCGGTGACCGTTGCACCGGCCTCGACGGTCATGGCCTTGCCGATGCTTTTCAGGAAGGTCGGCACACTGGCATTACGGATTTCGACAAAGGACTGATCCTGCTGCACCCGTATTGCGCCGATATCGTCTTTGGTCAGGTTCCCGGCCTTGCACAGCATCGGCAGCAACCGGCGGGGTTCCGCGTTTTGGTTGTGGCCGCCTGAAATTGCGAACCAGGTACTGGGGCCAAAAGCGGCACGCGGCTTTGGTGGGCCTTCGCCACCGGATGGCATCAGGTTTTCCGGCGCTGATTGGCGGGAATTGTACAATCTGAGATAGGCCGCCGCGATCACTTCGGGGCTGAAAAGGTCTGTCAGTTTCCGGGCCGCGATACCCTCCGCCTCAGACAGGTCAAGCTGCCAGGTGGGGTCCGCGAGCATCCTCTCCTCGTCGCGCTGACGGACCGCCTCCGCCGAGGGGGCCTCCGCCCATTGACATTCCAGCTTGGCAGTGCGCAACAGGCTTTCGGCCTTGCGGCGGGCCTTTGGCGGTACGATCAGGGCGCTGACACCCTTGCGCCCGGCCCGCCCGGTGCGTCCGGACCGGTGCAACATCGTCTCGGCGTTTGAAGGCAGTTCGGCATGGATCACGAGTTCGAGCTTCGGCAGATCAATACCGCGCGCGGCGACATCTGTTGCAACGCAGACCCGCGCCCGGCCATCGCGCATTGCCTGCAAGGCGTGGGTCCGCTCGTTCTGGGTCAATTCGCCTGACAAGGCCACAACCGAGAACCCCCGATTGGAGAACCGGGTGGTCAGGCGGTTCACCATGGCCCGCGTGTTGCAGAACACCAGCGCGTTCGGCGCCTCATAGTAGCGCAGCACATTGATGATCGCGTTTTCCGCATCGCGGGCGGCCACTTGCAAGGCACGGTATTCGATATCGGTGTGCTGCGTGGCTTCACCGGTTGTGATAACCCGGATCGCATCCTTCTGATAGCTGCGCGCAAGATTGGCGATCGAGCGTGGCACCGTCGCGGAAAACAGCAGGGTGCGGCGCTCAGCCGGAGCCTCGCCAAGAATGAATTCCAGGTCTTCGCGAAATCCGAGATCGAGCATCTCATCCGCCTCGTCCAGCACAATGGCGCGCAATTTGCGCATGTTCAGAGCCCCGCGCGTGATGTGATCCCGCAGACGCCCCGGTGTGGCGACGACAATATGCGCGCCGCGATCCAGGGCTCGCCGTTCATCGCGGGAATCCATACCGCCCACACAGGAGGCGACAACGGCCCCCGCCTCGGCATACAGCCAGGCAAGCTCACGTTTCACCTGCATCGCCAATTCCCGCGTCGGGGCGATGACCAGCGCCAAGGGTTCCGCGGCTTTCGGCAGACGGTCTGCTTCGCCCATCAAATTCGGCGCGATGGCCAGCCCGAAACCAACGGTCTTGCCAGACCCGGTCTGGGCGGACACCAGCAGGTCGGACTCACCATATTCGGCGTTTGTCACGGCCTTTTGCACCTGCGTCAGGGTCGTATATCCGCGTTTTGCGAGCGCGTCGGCAAGAGCTTGTTTCACGATGGGTACTCGTTGTTTCCGTTGAGGGGGCGGCGGGTCATGTCCCGGACGTCTTCATGTTTCGAAGCCGCGCGGCATTGCAGGAGACCAGCCAAGTTCAGGTATCCGACGGCCTCTAAGTCCTTTGGTCGCGAATGTATAGGACGATCTCATGCCGAGGGGCGGCGCGCGCAACATTTGTTGCGCCAATTGTGAATCGGGGGGGGCGATATCGAAGCCGCGTCTAGACCGGGTCCGGCAGGCGGCGTTTCCAGTGATGCAGCACGTCCGGGCCAAGCCGTTCCACCGCAACAAGATCAAAGCGCGGGAAATCGGCGAGGGGCCTTTGCGCAAGCGCGCCAATTCCGGGAATGCCTTCGGCGCCAAGGGTCAAAGGCGCGGTGAAGCCGATCAGGTGGTCGACCAGCCCGGCCTCCAGGAAGGCCGCGCCGAGCGTGCCGCCGCCTTCGACCATTACGCGGGTCAGGCCCTGCTCGGCCAAAACCTGCGCCAGGGCTGCAAGCGCCAGCCGCCCGTCTGGTGCCGCTGGGATGTCCAACAGCCTTGCCCCGGTGTTCTGCCAGGCAAGGATGCGGTCAGGATCGGCGCCAGCGTGGCACATCCAGACCGGAATATCGCGGGCCGATCGGCCAAGCCGTCCGGCGGGATTGCTGGAAAGATGCGTGTCACAGACGATGCGGACGGGCTGATGGCCAAGGCCAAGATCGCGGACATCCAGCATCGGGTCATCGGCGGCCACGGTGCCCGAGCCGACCATCACCGCATCATGCTGGGCGCGCATCAGATGCACCCGGCGCCGCGCCGCGCCTCCGGTGATCCAGCGGCTTTCACCCGTCGCAGTGGCAATACGGCCATCAAGACTGGTGGCCAGTTTCAGCGTGAAGTCCGGTCGTGCCTCGGTCATCACCCGAAGGAAGCCGGCCAGATCGGCCTCGGCCTGGTCGCGAAGGCAGCCCTCGTGAACCGTGATTCCAGCGGCGCGCAACATCGCCATCCCGCGACCGGAAACCTGTGGGTTGGGATCCTCTGCTGCTATTACGACACGGGCAATCCCGGCATCGCGCAACGCTTCGGCACAGGGCGGGGTTTTTCCATGATGGGCGCAGGGTTCCAGCGTGACATAGGCGGTCGCACCTGCTGCGGACGTGCCCGCCTGGCCAAGTGCCAGAACCTCGGCATGGGGTCTTCCGCCCGGGGCAGTCCAGCCCCGGCCCTGCACGATGCCATCTTTCACGATCACACAGCCGACCGAGGGATTGGGCCAGGTCCGCCCCAGCCCGCGCCGACCCAGGGACAGGGCCTGACGCATCCAGCGGAGATCCTCCGCCCGGTACATCGCTTAGTCTTCGGTCAGGGTCGACGGGCGCAGTTCCGAGACGAAATCCTCGAAGTCGTCGGCCGCCTGGAAGTTCTTGTAAACGCTGGCAAACCGCACATAGGCGACGGTGTCGATCCGGGCCAGAGATTCCATGACAATCTCGCCGATCTTGTCGGAATGCACATCGGTTTCACCCAGGGATTCCAAGCGCCGCACAATGCCCGAGATCATCTGGTCAATCCGCTCAGGCTCGATCGGACGTTTCTGCAAAGCGATGCGGATCGAGCGTTCCAGCTTGTCGCGGTCGAACTCTTCGCGTTTCCCGTTTTTCTTGATCACCACAAGATCGCGCAACTGTACCCGTTCATAGGTTGTGAACCGTCCGCCACAGGCCGGACAGGCCCGGCGCCGGCGAATGGCGATATGGTCCTCGGCGGGGCGAGAATCTTTCACCTGCGTATCAATATTTCCACAAAACGGGCAGCGCATGCCTGTCACCTCACGACTGATGAAACCTGTCTTTTTTCGCACTATAGAGAGCAGGTAAACCTTTGTGTAGGCCCTTTTCGCGACCACAATATCCGGGGCATCCCCCCATGATCTATTGATACCTTCCTGTGGCGGTCCCGTCAGGCGAGATGGGCCGCAACCTCACGCCGGTGCGGGCGGGTGCGATGTTCGAACAGGTAGATGCCCTGCCAGGTGCCAAGGCGTGGACGTCCGCCTGTCACGGGGATCGAGAGGCTGACCGGCAACAGCGCGGCCTTGATATGGGCGGGCATGTCATCAGGGCCTTCATAGGTATGGGTGAGATAGGCCATGGCGGGGTCGGTGCTGGGTGGCACCAGGCGGTGAAAGAAATTCGCAAGATCGGTCTGAACTTCGGGATCGGCATTTTCCTGGATCACCAAAGAACAGGAGGTATGGCGCACAAAAAGGGTCAACAGACCTTCGCCCTTGACCCAGTCTGCGACCAGGGACGTGAATTCATAAAGACCCGGCCCGTTGGTCTCGATGGTAAAACTCGTCTGCATCAGGCCCGGCGGTGACAGCGGATTTATCGCAGATTGACGGTGAAATTCCGACCGTAGACGTCTGCCTTCGCAAAGCCGAGAATCCGTTCATCATTGCGGCAGCTCTGGCCACCGGGCAGATAGCGGTTGATGGCATAATCCGGCACGCAATACCGGCGCTGCACATACCGTTCCGCAGGCCAATGATAGCCACGGCCGGATTTTTCGGCAAAATAATAGAATTCGCCGGTGCCCACCGCTCCGGCCGAGCGGCACTGATGGGGCTGCATCTTCAGCCAAGCGTAAATATACCATTCGTTATAGTCGATATTGTAATAGGCGAACGCCGCATAGGTGGTTGAACCGGTCCGGTTGCAAAAAGTCACTTCGGTCCATTCCTGCGCTGCGGCCTGCGACGTCTGAACCGTCAGAAGCATCAGCGCTCCGGCGACAACAGCTTGAAGTTTCGCGAAAATTCCCATGAGGCACCCCCAAAGTCAGTAAATTTGCCGGTGCCTTCACCCCGCAGAGGCGCCGGATTCGCCCCAATTGTAGCCCGAGACTTGATATTTTGGGAAAAAATTTGAAAAAAATTTCGCCGGAGTTCTGGCGGGGCCCGGCGGCCCGCCGGCCCAAACACCAGAATGTGATTCAGTGGACCGGCCGGGATCAGGTAATCTGAGCCCATGGCAGAGGCCGCTTTTTGGGGGAGAATGACATGCGAATGACAGCCAAGGATTTCGATCAGGAACTTCTTGATCTTTATGACTTTTATGCCCACGGGAAAATCACCAAGCGTGAATTTCTGGACCGCGCCGGGAAATTCGCGGTCGGCACAGTGACCGCGGCGGTATTGCTGAACATGCTGTCGCCCAATTACGCGCTGGCCGAACAGGTGTCGTTCAACGACCCGGATATTCACGCCGATTATGTCACGTACCCCTCGCCCAATGGCCATGGAGAGGTGCGGGCCTATCAGGTGCGCCCCGCGGGTGCGGCGGATCTGCCGCTGCCGGCGGTTTTGGTGGTGCATGAGAACAGGGGTCTCAACCCCTATATCGAGGATGTCGCCCGTCGCCTTGCCAAGGCCGGGTTCATGGCGCTGGCGCCGGATGGGCTGACCTCGGTCGGGGGGTATCCCGGCAATGATGCCGACGGGCGGGATCTGCAACGGACCGTCGACCGGACCAAGCTGATGAACGACTTTTTCGCCGGGTTCGAACATCTGCTGACAGCGGAAGGGTCCACCGGCAAGGTCGGTTGTGTCGGCTTCTGCTATGGCGGTGGGGTCTGCAATGCTCTGGCTGTGGCCTATCCCGAACTGGGCGCGTCGGTGCCGTTTTACGGGCGACAGGCAAATGCCGCGGATGTCCCAAAAATTCAGGCGCCGCTGTTGTTGCACTATGCGGAACTGGACAGCCGGATCAATGGCGGCTGGCCGGACTATGAAGCCGCGTTAAAAGCTGCGGGAAAGACTTATACGGCACATATCTACGAAGGTGTGAACCACGGGTTTCACAATGATTCCACACCGCGTTACGACGCGGCGGCGGCGGAACTTGCCTGGTCGCGCACCGTCGCGTTTTTCGAAACCCATCTCGATGGCTAGACCTCAGTCGCTGCAACGGCGTTGCCAGCGTTGGGTGGCGCGCTCATAACAATATCCGGCGGCTTCATAAAAGTCTCCGAGCAGAAAGGGCGCGAAACTGGCGCTGTCCGGATCGCAGGTCAGAAAGGCGATTTCGGCGCCTTTCTTCTGTACGGAGATGCTGCCGTGATACGGGTTCCTGTTGCTCTCGACCGCTTCGAATTTGTCCAGCGACATGCCAATCTCATAGGCATAATCGCCGTTGGTGAATGTCACGCTTTCCCAGATGGACCGGCCGATACCGCCCCAGGGTTGGTACAGGATATCCTCAAATTCCCGGTGCATCAGCAAGTCCGGCGCATGATCCGGGCGGCCAAAGCGGTAGAGGATCGCGCTGTCCGTCGCGCAGAGCGAGACCTCGTTCCGGCCATCATTGAAACCACAGGTGAAAATCCGGCCTTCGCCCGGTTCGCAGGCGACAGCGGGCAGGGGCAACAGGGCGAGGATCAGTGCAAAGGGTTTCATGGGTCCACTGTGGCGTCAAATGCCGGGTCGGGCAAGCCTGTGGACCCGCACCGCCGCGTGTCGGGCGGGCAGGGGATGTATTCGGCTTCGATCTGTGTCGTATCGGGTTAAATCGGCGGGCCCGCCTGGGGCGGTCTGTTTTGCCATCTGACAGGGGCGGACCCCTGCAACCTTACGTTTCGAACCATCGGTTTTCTGGCTCAGTTCCACTCGGGATGTTTACCGTGTTATGCGTGGAACGCGACCATCTGTGCACGGGAAGAGGTTTTAGACGCGGCTGGTTAACGCCGCGTTATGGGGCCGTACGGTGCTGCCCCTTGGGCATGGAGGCCGCGCAATGAATGCGCACCCGCTCGTCACTGATCCAGGAACGACCGCAGCTTCCGTGACCGGCTCGGGTGTTTCAGCTTTCGCAAGGCCTTCGCCTCGATCTGGCGGATCCGTTCGCGGGTCACGCTGAACTGCTGGCCGACCTCTTCCAGCGTGTGGTCGGTGTTCATGCCGATGCCGAACCGCATCCGCAGGACCCGTTCTTCACGCGGGGTCAGCGAGGCCAGAACCCGTGTCGTGGTCTCTTTCAGGTTGCCCTGGATGGCGGATTCCAGCGGCAGGACGGCATTCTTGTCCTCGATGAAATCACCAAGCTGGCTGTCTTCTTCGTCGCCGATGGGGGTTTCCAGTGAGATCGGCTCCTTGGCGATTTTCATCACCTTGCGGACTTTTTCCAGCGGCATTTGCAGCTTTTCAGCCAGCTCTTCGGGCGTCGGTTCGCGGCCGATTTCGTGCAGCATCTGGCGCCCCGTACGCACCAGCTTATTGATCGTTTCGATCATGTGGACGGGGATCCGGATGGTCCGGGCCTGGTCGGCGATGGAGCGGGTGATCGCCTGACGGATCCACCATGTCGCATAGGTCGAGAATTTGTAACCGCGACGGTATTCGAACTTGTCCACCGCCTTCATGAGGCCGATATTGCCTTCCTGAATGAGGTCGAGGAATTGCAGCCCCCGGTTGGTGTATTTCTTGGCGATGGAAATCACGAGGCGCAGGTTCGCCTCGACCATTTCCTTTTTCGCGATCCGGGCTTCTTTTTCGCCCTTCTGGACCTGGTTCACGATGCGACGGAATTCCGAGATGTCGACGCCGACATATTGACCGACCTGGGCCATTTCGGCGCGCAGGTCTTCGGCCTGCGGGCGGAATTTCTCGATGAAGGTGTTCCAGCCGCGCCCGGTCATTTCGGCCACCTGGTCCAGCCAGGTCGGGTCCAGTTCGCAGCCGCGATACGCCTCGACAAAGTCGCGGCGGTTGATCCGGCTCTGGTCGGCCAGCTTCACCATCGCGCTGTCGATCTGCATGATCTTGCGATTGATACCGTAAAGCTGGTCGATCAACGCCTCGATACGGTTGTTATGGAGATGCAGTGAATTCACCAGTTCGACAATTTCCGAGCGCAGCTTCTGATAGGTGCTCTCCTGCCTCTTGGAAAAGGAGTCATCCTCGTTCAGCTGCGCGGAAATCCGGTCATCCTGCATGTCCGACAGTTTCACATAATCGCCGGCGATCCGGTCCAGCGTCTCCAGAACCTGCGGCTTCAGCGCGGCTTCCATCGCGGCCAGCGACAGGTTGGCCTGATCGTCTTCCTCGTCGTCGTCATCGTCACGCTGGATCGGGTTGCCGTCCGCATCGGTTTCCGGCTCTTCCGATTTCGCTTCGGTCTTGACCGGCTCGCCGCCCACCGTGTCGACGGCGGCGGTGACGGGTTCTTCGTCCTCATCCTCTTCCACGGACCCGGAGAATGTCGTCTCCAGGTCGATCACGTCGCGCAGCAGAATCTCTTCTTCCAGAAGTTCGTCCCGCCAGATGGTGATCGCCTGAAAGGTCAGCGGGCTTTCGCACAGGCCCGCGATCATCGTGTTCCGGCCGGCCTCGATCCGTTTGGCGATGGCAATCTCGCCCTCGCGGGATAACAGTTCGACCGAGCCCATCTCGCGCAGATACATCCGCACCGGATCGTCGGTCCGGTCCAGGGTTTCCGTGGTCGTCGTGGCGACCGCGACTTCCTTGCTGTCCGAGGTTTCGACCAGGTCGGTCGATTTCTGTTCTTCCTCCTCGGCCTCTTCCGCTTCGATGATATTGATGCCCATTTCCGAGAGCATCGACATCACGTCTTCGATCTGTTCCGACGACACCTGGTCCGGCGGCAGGACCCGGTTCAACTCGTCATAGGTGATGTAACCACGGGTGCGTGCCTCGCCGATCATTTTCTTGACGGCGGCTTGGCTCATGTCACCCAGAGGGGTGTCTGTCTGGTCGTCTTGCTTGGATACGTCTGTGTCCTTGGCGGCCATCTAAGTCTCCGTCAGATCGGGAATCGTGCGTGCGGGCAGATTATTTCAACATATATGCGATTCGAATCGGGACGAATCAATGGGCGAATCAGCGAATCACCCGCAATTCTACCGCTTTTTCTTTACCCAAACCTGATTGTCGATGAGGTTTTGCAGATAATCGGACATGGCCGAGCGGTCTTCGGCCTCGGTTCCGCCTTCGGGCAGGGTCGAGCGAAACGCGGATTCGCGGGCCTGTGTGGCTTGCGACAACCGCCAGGTCAGCCCCTCATCCGGGGCGCCTTCCATGTCATGCATCGCATCCGAAATCTCGTTCATTGCGCCGCGCATCGCCTCAAGCTTGGCCAGTTCCTCGGCCAGCGCCTTTTCGGCCATCTGGCGATCACCGGGATTGCGGATAAGCGGCGAGATCCGAACATGGCTCTGGCGCATAAGGGCATCTACCGGTTCATCGCCCAGGGTTTGGCGCACGGCATCAAGCGTCGCCGCGTCACCCTGTTCCAGGATCAGGTCGCGCAAGCGGCGATGCGCCTCGTTGCTGAGGGTCAGCTTTTCCAGCGCGCTTTCAAAAAGCGGTACAATCTCGGAATGGCTGAGGCACAGGGCCAGGATCAGCGCTTCGCGGAGATGTTCGGTCGTGTTGCTGCCCGAGGCCAGTGCCGAGCTTTTGGTATTCGTGATCACCTGCGGGCGATCCTTGCGAAACCCGCCGGTCCGGCGCGCCTCCGGGGCGAGGCTGCGGGCACGGGGGGCGAACAGCTCGGCGCGTAATTCACGGATCGCAGCACCATAATGGTTGCGCAGGGATTGGTCGGGGATCAAGGCGATCGCGGCCTTCAGCCGTTGGTCGAGACCGGCCCGGCGCTCGGGGCTGTCAAAGACCTGCCCCTCGGTCTCGCGTTGCCACAGAAGATCGACCAGGGGGCGGGCGCTGTTCAAGAGCGCCTCCATCGCGGCGCGGCCCTGGGATTTCAAGAGATCGTCGGGATCCTGCCCCTCGGGCAACAGGCAGAACCTGAGGGAGCGACCCGGTTCCAGCATCGGCAAGGCGAGGTCGATCAGCCGCATCGCCGCCCGCAGACCGGCCTTGTCGCCATCAAGGGCGATGATCGGCTCATTGGCCAGGCGCCATATCAGCTGCAACTGTGTCTCGGTGATCGCGGTCCCGAGCGGGGCGACGGTTTCACCAAATCCGGCCCGGGCCAGCGCGATCACATCCATATAGCCCTCGGCGACGATCAGCCGCCCGGACTTGCCCGCCGCCTCACGCGCGGGGCCGTGGTGGTACAGCGTGCGGCCCTTGTCGAACAGGGGCGTTTCCGGCGAGTTCAGATATTTGGCCCGCGCATCGGCACGCATGGCCCGGCCGCCAAAGGCGATGCAACGGCCGCGGGTGTCGCGGATCGGGAACATGATGCGGCCGCGGAACCGGTCAAACGGGGTTCCCCCTTCATCGGGGCGAATCCCAAGCCCGGCCTCGACAATCTGGTCATGTGTGACACCCTTGCCGGTCAGATGCTCGACCAGCGCGCTGCGGCTGTCCGGGGCAAAGCCCAGTTCGAAACGCGCCTCGGTGTCTTCGTCCAGCCCGCGCCCCGTCAGATAGTCCCGCGCCTCGGTGCCGCGACTGGAATGAAGCTGCATACGAAAAAACTGAACGGCCAGCTCCATCGCATCGGCCAGACCCTTGCGCCGATCCTCCCGCTCTGCGGCTTCGGGGTCGCGCTGAGGCATCTCCATCCCCGCTTCACGAGCCAGAATGCCCACCGCCTCCATGAAGCCGACATTCTCGGTTTCCTGTACGAAATTGAGGGCATCGCCCTTGGCATGGCAGCCAAAGCAATAATAGAACCCCTTTCGGTCATCGAGATGGAAGGAGGCCGTCTTTTCCTGATGGAAAGGGCAGGGCGCCCAGTAATCACCCTTGCCGGGATTGGACTTGCGTTGATCCCACGTCACTTTGCGTCCGGCCACGGCGGCCAGAGATACACGTTCGCGCAATTCATCCATGAAACCAGGAGGCAGACTCATGCCGCTATCATCCTCCTCTGGCAGGCCGGTTTCAAGCGCCAAGGCGTGCGGATTTGTCGGATGGCGCTGGCGCCCCTCCTATCCCATATGGCGGGGAACC